>Ga0310810_10000641_pt1 | contig 35002 bp, 56 predicted proteins | sample NCmetagenome_FD_207641 | JGI IMG/M metagenome (GOLD analysis project Ga0310810, IMG submission 207641) | Soil microbial communities from experimental microcosm in Duke University, North Carolina, United States - NC | ecosystem: Engineered > Artificial ecosystem > Soil microcosm > Unclassified ... | reverse complement strand
AAAATATGTCTAAAACAATAAATAACCTTAATCCTGATGATTTAACCTCTTATTCTGGTCCAAGGGGAAGAGTTGAACTTGCTAGAGATATGGCTTTATCTGGAAAAGGAGAAAGTGTTCCTAGATATGAAGCATATAAAGATGCATTAACAGCATCTAATACATTATCAAAACAAGTTAGACAATTTTATGGAGATTCTATTACTCCTTCAGTTCAGGAAGGTTTGAAAGAATTAACAAATCCAACAAGTTGGTTTGAAAATCCACAAGTTGCTAAATCTAGATATAATAAATTTATAAATATATTAGATACTGAAGCAGATACTTTTTTCGATGCTTTAAAAGATCCATCAATATATGAAAAACCTAAAAAAGATAATAAATCAATTTTATCAAAATATTCTGATGAAGATATATCTCATACTGCACAAAAATACGGTTTAACAATAGATCAAGTTAAGCAAAGGTTGAATAAATAATGCCAATAGATATCTTTGAAAAAGAAGGAATAAAAGATTATCAGCCTGTAGATATATTTGAAGCTGAAGGAATAGAATTACCTAAAAAACAAATGGAAACACCTAAACAAGGAAAAAAATCATTATTAACTAAATCAGCAGATTTCGCTCAAAAATACATAAATGACCCAATTGAAAAATCTTTTTTACCTGGAGCAGGTGGTGGATTACTCCAAGGAACTGCTAATATAGTTCCTGGTTTGTATAATTTAGGTGCTAAAGGTGCTAATTTAATTCCTGGAGTTAATATAGAAGAAAAGAAAGGTTTTGACTTTGCTCCTAAAGGAATAGGATCTACTATAGGTGAAATAGGATCATTTTTTGGTCCAGGTATTTTAGGAAAGATCCCAGGAATAGCAAACATTCCATCTCATATTGCAAATATACCACATATGGCAAATGCTTTGAAGAAAGCAGGAGATATTATTGGTAAATCTCCATTAGCAGTTCAGAAAGCATTAAAAGGATTAACATCTAATACAGGTAAGTCAATAGGATCAAATGCTCTTCTTGGAGCTGTAATGAGCCCAGAACAGCAAGGTTTAGGTGCTGCTTTAGGTGCTGGTGGATCAGCATTAGGAGCTGGATTAGGATATGGTGCTCATAAGATTGCTAATAAATTAGGTATTGTTGGTCAACCAGGTGAAGAAACTATTAAAGGATTAAGTTACCAAGATGTTGCGCCATCAGTTGAAGCTGGAGAAAGATTAGGGACGAATTTGCGTCCTTCAGAAGCAACTAGAAATCCTTTTATAGCTGGACAAGAAGGAAGATATACTAGAACTAGTGAGGCTGCAAAAGAAAATGTTAATATGGGTATTGAAAGAACAAAATCAGAAAAAAATGCAATTAATAAGTTATTGTCAACAATACATGATAAATCTATTGCTTCTAAAAATGAAATAAAAAATCTTTATCATCAAGCTTATAGATGGAATATGAAACCTGAATTAGTTAATGAATTAAAATCAGATCCTATTATTTCTGATGCTTTTAATGAAGTATCTAAAGATAGTGCTTGGCAAAGAAAGTTGGAAGGAAAAACAGAAAATAATTATTCTTATTTAGATAAAGTAAGAAAAGAGATATCTGACAAAGAAAATAAATTAATAAGATCTGGTGAAAAATCTAAAGCAGCAGAATATACAGATGCTAGATCTAAATTAACTACTATAATGGATAAAGCGGTTCCTGATTATGCTAAGGCTCGTGCTGCAGCTCAGAAAAGTATAATAAGATCTAATATAGAGAAAAAATTAGGAACATCAGAAATTAATGGAAAAAACTTTTACAAAAAGATAATAAGTAATGAAAATAAATTTAATGAATTGTATAGTTCATTAAAAAATGTTCCAGAAGCACAATCCATGCTTACAGACATGAAAGACGCTTGGCATAGTTTAATTAATGTTGAAAAGCCATCAACATCTTCATATCAATCAGAAAAAGGAATTAATCAAGCTCGTGGATCATTACAAAAAGTATTAGAAATATGGAATCAATTAACCGGTAAAAAGAAAAATTTAGAATCAGTTAAATTTATTAGAAGTGATAAATGGGTTAAAAAATTACGTGATTCACAAGAATCTGGAGATAAAAATCGACTAGAATCCACATTATCTGATATAATGGGCAAAATAATTCCAGGTGGATTTAACGAAATTAGTAAAGGTGAATCTGAATGACAATATCATATACCTTACAACCAATACCTTTTTGGTATTTTTCAGATTTAACAGGTAAACCATTAGCTGGTGGTAAGATGACTTCTACTAGCAGCTTAAATCCAACACAATTTAAACCAATATTCCAAGATCCAGCAGGAATTAATCAATGGCCAACAGATGGAGCTCCTTTTGATGAAACGGGTACTGGAGGACCATTTTATTTTAGATTAGACTCCGATAATCCTGATGATTTATATTTTTTACAAATATTCGATAATAATGGAAATTTAGTTCGTCAAATAAATCAATATCCAATATCTGGTGGATCCGGTGGAGGAAGTGTAAATACTGTTCAAAATATTGAAAATATATTTGTAAATAATTCATTTATATACAATATAGGTTCAACAACAGATCAACCAATTGCAGATCAGACATTTATATGCCCTTCCGCACATGTTGGTCTTTATTATCCTGATATAAAATTTATTCAAAGTGGTGCTTCAAATGCGCAAGACACATTATCGTTTTCACAATTTACTTTTGGCACTAATCCTTTATCCCCCGATTTTGCTACTCCTTATTATCTTAACTATACTTGTTTAAATAGTCCTTCAGGAGAAGTTTATAAAGGAATAAGAATACCTATTTCACAATATGTTAATTCTGTAGCAAATCAAATATTTACTTTTTATGTTTATGGAAGAACAAATGGTAGTGGGTCTGATACAATAAATGTTCAATTAAGACAATATTTCGGTACTGGCGGAACGCCAAGTATTGATCGAGTGACTAATTTAACTCCTACTCCTATTACATTAACATCATCATTTGTAATTTATACAATAAATTTTTCAATACCTTCTATTGTAGGTAAGAATCCAAGCAATTCTAATGATGATGGAACATATATAGAAATATTATTTCCTTTAAGTGCTCAATGCAATATAGACTTAGCTAAGCCTTCTTTGTATTCTGGTAGTATATTTCCAACAACTTCATATGAATCAGTGGATGAAATAGAAGCAAAATTAGAAAATCCTAGAACAGGTAACATAAGAGAATCATTTAATTCATTCTCTAATAGTCCAATTCAATCTGGTTGGATTCCATTGAATGATGGAACTATAGGTAACTCTTCATCTAATTCTACAACAAGAGCTAACCCAGATACTTGGTTACTTTACAAATTATTATGGGAAGGAACTTCTGCAACGGATTGCCCTATTTATGATAGTTCTGGTGTATTAGTTTCTAAAGGCGGTACACCATTATCAGATTGGAATGCTAATAATCAATTACAATTACCACTTTCTGTTGGTAAAACAAATGTAAACAAAGGTGCATCTGGATATTCTCCATATTCTCAAAGTTATACTGCTGTAGCAACAACCGATATTCTAACTGTAGCATCAACTACGGGATTGAGAACTGGTTATCCTATAGAACTTTCTGGAGGTACACCACCAATTCCATTATCGAATGGTATAACATATTTTGCTATTGTTTTATCTTCTACAACAATGAAATTATCATTTTCATCTGATGGAGCTATATCTGGAAATGCTATTGATTTAACAGTAGATGGTAATGGAACTATAACAAATCCTCCTGTTTATTTGTTAGGACATGCTCAAGGAGAGTTTGTACATCAAGATACAATATCAGAAATGCCTTCTCATAATCATCCTGGATCTAATCTACCAACGAATATTGGAAATGCTGCTTCCGGAGGTGGTGGAACTACAAGAACATATTTAACTCTTAACACAGGTAATAGTGTTCCTGTTTCTGTAGAATCACAAGGTGGGAATATACCTCACAATAATGTACAACCATCAAGTTTTTGTAATAGAATTATTAAACTTTAAGAGGAAATAATAATGGCAGTTCAAACAGTACAATTACCTCCGTTAGATCCAAATTTATACACAGGTCCTTTTAGATTGGCTACAGGTCCAGCAAGGACGGGTGATATTACTCCTGGAACGCCTTATGGAACCAGTGGAAGAACTGAATTTGCTAATTGGTTATATGTAGGAACAACAGGAAATATCTCTTATGTTAAATGGGATGGAACTACACAGGTATTGACAAATGTGTCTGCTGGAATATGGCACAATATTTATTCAATTTCTGTAAATTCTTCTGGAACAACCGCATCTGGTTTGGTATGGGGTAATTAAATGATCAACATTTTAAAAAGGAGTTTTAAATGAGTTTTTCTCAATATAGTTATTTACAACAATTAACCTCAGTTAGATTAGTATCAACAACTAATTTGTCGGGTACTTACAACAATGGTATTTTAAATAATGGAGTGGGAGCCACTTTAATTGCTAATAGCGTATCTGCATTGACCATTGATAGCGTAGCAGTAAATCAAGGTGACAGAATTTTGTTAGCAGGACAATCAAGTGCTAATCAAAATGGTGTATATGTTGCGACTAGCGCTGGTAGTTCTTCTTCAATTTGGATACTAACTAGATCAGAAGATCAACAAAATATCGAACAACTAAAAGTTGGTCAATATTTAAGTGTTGGTGCTGGTACAACTAAAGCAGGCGCTATGTATGTTCTTGTAGAACCATTACCAGCTCACTTAGGTGTTGATTCTCTTACTTTCAGTCCTTCATCAGATCCATCTGGCGGAACATTTTTGTTAGCAGCTAACAATTTATCGGATGTTGCAAGTGTATCTACAGCAAGGACAAATTTAGGAGCACAATCAGCTGCCAGTATTAAAGTTGGTCAATTTTCTAATCCTGGTGGAAGTGCTACGGTTAATATTACGGCTCCAGGTGTTGTTGCATCAAATATAGGTTTTGTTTCTATAGAAACATCAGCTAATGCAGTAACAGTACAAAAAGCAGATACTGGAACTGGAGTTATTGTAGCTTTATGCAGTGGAGATCCCGGCGTTTCTGTATTTAATTATCTTGTATTTGCTACTACTCAATAGTCATGGAGTTTTTTTATGACAGGATCGTCATTTAATATATATCAACAATTAACATCTGTTAGATTAGTTTTTAATGGAAATTTATCTGGTATTTACTATAACGGTAAATTAAATAATGGAATAGGATCAACATTAACGGCAATTAATGTTGGTTCTCTTTCTATAGATTCTGTTAATGTTGAATTAAATGACAGAATATTATTACCTGAACAAACTAATTCAAATGAAAATGGAATATATATTGTAAAATCCAAAGGAAGTTCTATTAGCTTATGGCAATTAGAAAGATCTAATGATTTTCAATCTATCGAACAATTAAAATCTGGTCAATATTTTTCAGTAGATTCTGGAAATACATTTGCAGGTAATATGTATGTATTAATAGAACCTTTACCTTCTTCAATAGGAGGAATAGATTCTTCAGGAGCATCATTTGTTAATGTTACTACTGGAGGAGGTGGTGGTTCTGGTCCTTTTTTAAGGATAGCTAATAATCTTTCCGATGTATCAAATAATCAAGATTCTTTTTCTAATTTAGGATTTGGGTCAGGAGAATCTATATTACTTACAGATTCAGATTTTGTTGGTAATCAATATCATTTAAGTAATCCATGTCCTAATTATATTACTATAGCATGTAATACAAATGGAAATTCTATTTATCTTCCATCAGCATTTTTTGGAGATGATGGATCATTTTTATTATCACAAGGACCATTTATAATAATTCTTCCAGGTTTTAAGAATATAGATGTATTTACTTCTGGAGGAAGTTTTTTAGTAACATTAGATTCTCCGGCCAACACTCATTTTATATCTAATGGAAATTCATCTGATGATGGTAATTGGTCATTTTTTAGTTATGTTGAAAGTATAAATGGAATAAGCGGAAGAGCTGAACTTGTTGCTGGAGCAAATATAAATATTTCGGAGTTAGGTGGAGATATAACAATATCAGCTACTAGTGGACCTTCTGCTGTTACTTCAGGACAAGCATTTTATTTTAGACCAGCAAATATAACACCAACAACATTTTCAGGTCCATCTACACCAACTCCTATTTTGAGTGATGGAGTTAATGTTGTTTTTCAAAATAACTTTAATGTTTCACTTTCTGGCGGAACACCAGTAGCTCAATTTTTAACTACAGCGCCAAGAAGAATATTAATTAATGGTGTTTTAACTGTTAGAACATCAAGTGTTTTGACACAAACTTATTCAGTATATTTATTAATAGATAGCGGAAGCTCTACTGTATTAACGAATGCTATTGCAACAATAACAGTAGATCCAACAGGAGCACCAGGACCACAATCTATACCATTTGTTGCTAATTTAGAAATGACAGGACCAACAGATTCTTTACAGGTATGGATATCTAATGAAAGTGCAACTGCAAATCCAGTTACTGTATCAACTTTTGAAATTTCACTTTTAGATACCACTCAATTTGGAGGATTTACTTCTACAGATGTACTTCCTCAAGGTGTAAATAATTTATACTTAAGTCAAAATGGTGGTTCTACATATCAGAATGTTACAGGTACTCCAGTTACAATTGGAAACATTGCAGTATTTGACACAACTGGCGGTAGACTATTTGACGCTGGATTACAGGCTGGACAGGCAAACAGCATTAATACTTTGCAGACTAATACGAATGCTTCATTTTTCCCAATATTTGTAGCTAGTACTACCAATGGATATCAGCAAGTAAGATTATCTACCGGATGGTCATTTAATCCATCAACAAACAAAATGAATATGTCTGCTCTTCAATTAAGTGGATTAAGTTCTGGTAGTACACTAATAGGATCAGATTCTGGCAAAAACTTAGAATCAGCTACAGGTTTTTATACTCTAGGTGGATTAACTTTAAACAATGGTGGTGGTCCTTTATTATCTACAGTTGCACCTTTTGTTCTTGATCCTGTTTTATCTGATGGAGATTATATATCTCTTGGTGGATCAGGAAGAAACATTGGTGTCACATCTGGTGGTAATGCATTTTTATCTTATAATTTAGATTGGGATGGTGGATCATCAACATATAAATTCAATGGAACCGGGAATGCATTTACTGTAGAAGTTGGTTCAGGTGGAATTACATTTAAAAGTGCAACTAGCGGTTCAGCAGGAACTCCTATAGTTCCAGCAGTTGGTTTATCAATGGCAGCTGCAGGAGCTGTTGATATTCCTAGTATTACGGATAATACATTAGTTGCAAGGGTTACAGGAAGTTTGACTACTGCAAGAGGTGGAAGTTTCGACATGGCTCAGCTTATGTTGAATTCCGTAGCTGCACCTTCTTTAACTCAATCAGCAAGATTAAATATTGTAGGACAAAATTCAACCACAGATAGCTCTTTGAATTTATATGACCATGTAGATGGCTTCCCATTAATAAATTTAGTTGCTCCTTCACATGGAACAGAATACTTAAATTTTGACTGTTATTTTGATGGTACTGATACAAAGTCTTCTTATAGCTCAGGAAGTAATTTTCGAATAAATAAGAGTTCGAATAATCTTACGATAGATGCAGCAATCGGAGTAACTCAGGGTAGTAACATAACTTTTACTACTGCTCTCACGGTCACTTCTGCCGGAAACCTACAAGTGAACGGGGTTTCGGCAAGCTCCATAGTCGCTACTGACGGAAGCGGTAATTTTACTAGCGTACCTACTTACAGCATAACATCACATGTTGTTGTTACTGCATCTACACAATCAATGTTAGTAAATACTAGATATGCGAATAATTATTCTGGAGGACAGTGCGTATATACACTTCCTGCAGCAACAGGTAGTGGTAAGTCAATTGTATTAGTCTCGTATCCACCAGCAAGTACAAGTGGTTGGAGAGTTAATACTACTGGTACAGATAAAATACAGTTCATGAGCTCACTAAGTGCAGCTGGAGGTAATATAATATCAACATCAGGTTCTGCAACCGATTGCGCTACTTTTACTGATGATGCTTCTGGACTTTGGGTAGTTTATCCTGCAGGTGGACTAAATTTAGTGGTGACTTAATGGCTAATATAATTAACCAGCAAGCAACGCCATTTTTTATAGCGACTCTATCTTCACAGGCTGCTAACGTCACTGGAGATGGAACTACATATACTGCTATATGGGATACATTATCTTCAGGATCTGGTTACAATACATCTACAGGAGTTTTTACTGCTCCTATGGATGGAGATTATTTATTTTTGGTAATGGTGTTTTTAACCAATGTAGGTGCAGCTCATACATTAGGAAAATGTAATCTAGTAACAACTTTTGGTACTTTCAAATTTAATGAATTCAGTCCTGCAACTGGTAGAAATTCTGCTACTAACATGATGACTCCTCCTGGTTGTGTACCAGTTCCTATGGTCTCTGGTGATACAGCATCTGTAACAGTACAGGTTTCAAATTCAACTAAAACAATAAATTTTGATACTTTAAGTACATTCTCTGCTGTGAGGTTACTATGAATTTAATAAACTCATCATCGAATCCTTTTGTAGTTTGTTACTCGACAGTTAACCAGCCTAATGCTACTGGTGATGGAACAACAGTTACAGCTCTCTTCAATCCTGTAGTACAAGGTGGAAACTTTAACACTGGAACTGGAGTATTCACTGCTACCATTGCAGGAATGTATTTATTTATTTTGAAGCCTAATCTTAGTAATTTAAATTCTGCAGTATCTAATACTATATTTACTTTGGTAACAACATCTAGCAGTTATATTTTCGCTACGTTTAGCACAGGAAATTGGAAAAATACTGGATTACAGTGTAAGTTTCCAGGATCTATAATTGCCCATATGGCAGTTAATGATACAGCTCACGTTGATGTGCAAGTGTCTAACATGGGGAAAATTGTAGGGGTAGCTAGTAACTCATTTCTTTCCATTATAAGGCTATTTTAATATGGGAAATAATATATTAAATAACCCACAAAGACCTAGAATGTTAGCTTACCTTAACACAGGTGTAACTAATGTAACAGGAAATGCAGCTACTTATACAGTTATATTTGATACTGTCGCTTTTGGTACTGGATATAGCACTATAAACGGTATTTATACTACTTTTAGACCAGGTAATTATTTTATAGCTTGTTCCTTGGATTTAAACAATTTGACATCCGGAGCTAATGGTAATCAATGTGCAATATCTGCTAATCTAAATTCATACAGGTTGTTCGAATGTGGTTTAAATTCATCAAAAAGTTCAAACAATATATTCACATGTTCTGGATCTATAATTTATAACTTAGCTTCTTCACAATCAATTTCCATAACAGCTACTGTAAATAATGCATCTTCTAATTTGGTCGGCATAAGCGGAGGTAATAGCCCTTATGTTTCTTGGCTATATATTGCTCAAATATCCTAAAGGTATATTTTATGACTAACATAATTGGATTATCTAGCTCAATACCTCTTCCTATCTCATTAGGAGGTACTGGTAACACTAGCGGATCAGGTGGATCAGCTGGAGGAGATTTATCTAGTTCTTATCCTAACCCAACTGTTGCTAAGATTAACAATGTCACATTGGGATCAACGACTGCTACTGCAGGTAATCTTCTTATTGGTTCTGGTACACAGTGGGTAACCAACGCCATGAGTGGAGATGTAACAATAAATTCCACTGGTGTAACTGCTATTGGTGCGGGTAAAATTACCAATACGATGTTGGCTGGAAGTATTGATCTTACTACAAAGGTTACAGGTGTTCTTCCTGTTGCTAATGGTGGTACAGGTAAATCTTCAACTACTGCTTCCCAAATACTATATAGTACTGCTACAAACACTATTGGTGAAATAACAACTGCAAATAATGGTATTCTCGTTACAGGTGGCACCGGTGTTCCAACTATTGGATCTACAATACCAACAGCTGTTCTGGCAAATATCCCTATTACAACTACTACAATTTTTACTGCTGGAAGCTCTGGAACATTCAGTACTGCTGCTGGATGTACTCATATTGAGGTGCACATATGGGGAGGAGGCGGTGGTGGTGGAGGTGTTGCTGGAGCAGCATCAAATGCTGGAGGAGCTAGCGGAGGTGGTGGCGGAGGATATTCATTCAGAGTATATCCTGCAGGATCTTATACTTATTCCGTAGGAGCACTGGGAGCTGGTGGTGCCGCAGGAGCAAATAACGGATCAAATGGTGGTGATACTACTTTTGATGTGATGACAGCTGGAGGAGGAGTAGGTGGTACTGCACAAACTTCTGGTACAGCGATAGCTTTAGTGGTTGGAGGAAATGGTGGAACAGCGAGTGGAGGATCACTTAATTTTCCAGGTCAAGGTGGTGGTGTTGGTGTAACTTTGAGCGGTACAGCTGCTTACAGCGGTAATGGAGGAAGTGCAGGAGCTGGTGGTGGTGGTGCTAGAAGTCAATCTACTGCTGCTGGTATTAATGGAAACGTAGGTGGTTTAGCAGGTGGTGGTGGTGCTGGTGCTATGGCTGGAAACGCTACTAATAGAGCCGGAGGTAATGGCGGTAATGGATTATTATTAATAGTGTCGTACTTTAATGGTTAACTAGATTTCTTTTTCTTTGATTTACGTGCTTTGCTGAATGCAATAGCTACTGCTTGTTTTTGTGGGTAGTTTTCCTTAACTAATCGTGATATATTTTTGCTTATTGTCTTTTTACTTTTTCCTGGTTTTAATGGCATATAAACCTCACAAAGTTTTTGAATTAATTAAAACACATTCTGCTCTTATGTATATACTTTTATCTTGTTTTTTATCAAAGAATATTAAGAAATTATCATTATAATAAACATTTTCACTATATCCATGATATATTTTTTTCTGCATACTAAAGCATGTTATTTCCATAGAATGAGAAATAATTGGTAAAAACATTAATAAAAATATAATACACTTCATATAATTCCGTTTAAAATATTCCCGCTATTAACGGGAATATATAATTAATAATCTTCTTTTATAGTACTTGTAGATGTATATCTAACGCTTACATAAGGAGATATTTCTACATCATAACTATATTGCTTTTTTTCTGTCCTAGATTCTAAACTTTTTTCCTTTGATGAAATGTTTTCATCATTGTTTTCACCAACAGAAGTTTCAAAATATTCTTTTGAATTATCATCAATAAAATATCCATCGTCTTCAGTTTCAGCAAAACAATAAAAAGGAATTATTAAAAACATTGAGAACAAAAATATCTTATAAAATGTTTTCATATAATATCCTACACATGATTAAAAACTGTTCTATTTTATCACATGTAGGATACTAAATTAAACAATTATTTAAAATGGTAAAGAATCATCTTCAAAATTATCAATATTTATTAATTTATTAGCTATATAATCTTGAACAGAATTTTTATCTTCTCTTTCTCCTTTTTTATCTTTCCTTATTGTTACCTTAACTTTACCTTTTTTACCTAAAAAATCTGAAGCAAAAACTTCTCCATTTTCATATTTATCCAAACAACCTGAGCATTCTGAAAGATGCCTAATTTTATAATCAGAATATTCTGTATCCATCAAATAATCGTACAATGTATGAACTTTTCCGTAAATATCTGTTACTTTCAAAACAACTTCAATCATAGGATTTCCGCTTGTTTTAGATACTTTTTCTTTTGCTTCATGTACGATAAATTCATATACTCCAGGATCGATTAAATTCCTTCTCTTAATTTCTTCTTCAGTTCTAGGTGTAATTTTCATTGAATTGTCTCCATTGCTTCCATTGCTAGATCAATTTTCTGTATGATTTCTTTAATTTTTTCTTGATAATCAGTTAACATAATTTCTTCATTTTGTTCCATAAGTTTCTCCTATTTACATTGTTTAAGTAGTTCAATTAAATTATTTGCTTCTTTTTTCCATGAATATGACCTTTCTGACTCTACTGCTGACCATGCTGCTGACCATGCTGCTGACCATGCTGCTGACCTTGCTGACTCTACTGCTGACCTTGCTGCTGACCATGCTGCTGACCATGCTTCTGACCTTGCTGACTCTACTGCTGACCTTGCTGACCATGCTGCTGACCTTGCTGACTCTACTGCTGACATTGCTGACTCTACTGCTGACATTGCTGACCTTGCTGACCTTGCTGACCATGCTGACTCTACTGCTGACTCTGCTGCTGACATTGCTGACTCTACTGCTGACCATGCTGATGACTCTGCTGATGACCAATCGCAATAATTTTTATTTAATTCTGATTCATGACATTTTTTAATTAACTCAATAGATGAAATAACATCAATAAATATTTTTTCTAAATTTGAATTTTTATAATATTTAAGTAATTTATTTTGTATTTCTAACATGTTATTAATTCTAATAATTGATAATTGATGTTTTACTTTTTCTACACATACTCCAACTGGAATAGAACTCAAAAACAATTCAGGCCATAAAATTGCTTCTTCATTAGGAAGATTTTCAAATATTACATCCTCTAATTTAGCCAACCATATTGGTAATCCCAATTCTATTGGGTATAGAGAGTGATCATAATTTTCTAATGTGCATCCAACAGCACATCCCTTACCATTTTTCCATCCTGTTCCTTGTATAATGTTATCCATTTCACGGTGTTTAATTACACGATTAAGATATTTTTCCTTAATTTTATTATCATTATGAAAACTTGTCATTAGCATATTTAATATCCTTATTGGTTAATATCTTCATTAAAATAATCAAAAATAACTTTATTTATTTCATTTAAATCATTGTCTATATATTTTTTATCGAACATTCCCATTGGTGATTTTGCTATATGAATACCATCATTTTGTGTCAAAAATCTATATTTGTTATCGCTAGTTAATGCATGAAATACTATAGTAAACATTCCTTCCAAGCATATTTTATCATCTAGCATCTTTCCTATAGTTTTGCATTTTGCTTTTCCAGACTGATCAACATCTGAATGTGATATTACGTAGCAATTTAAATCTTCTCTACACTCAGTCAAATCTCTTATTATTTGCCAAGCATTATGTCCTATTTCTGTGAACTTATCGTAACCTCTCTCAGATGATCTTTTCATAAACATATTTGCCATTATGTATTGAAAATCATCTATTATTAGGTTTTTAATTTCTTTTTTTGAATTTACCCTAGATATACACTCTCTTATTTTTCTATAGTCATCAGTTGCAAAATAATTTGCTGATTTATTTTCATCAGAATTCCTATTATATTTTTTCTTGAAACCCCTGAATGGCAGGGGTTTGTCCAAGACATTTATTATTATTGTCTCTTCATGGTTTAGATTTCTTATTGAAGAGCTTTTTCCGCTTCCACTCTCACCGATAATCAGTATTGTATTACTCATTTAAATCTCCTTAATATTTGTCTTAACTTACAAATCCGTTTGTTTCTAAAAAAGTAATGGTTAAATATGTACATAACTTTACCAAATTCATCATCACAAACTCTAGACATTGAAGAAATATGATCGTTATTCATTGAAACCTCCGTCATATTTTTTGTTGAAGTTATACTCTTCTTCTTGTTCAATTAAAAAGTCTACAATGTCGTTTCCAGCATAATTTATAGCATTATCTACCATATAATCAAGAATTGCCTGAGCGCTCTCAGAATCCCTTTTACGCATATAATTAGCTAACATGTAAGGCAATTCTAAATGTGAATCTGCTTCAGTAATAAATTCGAATGCATTTGCCTTGTTATGTCCTTCAATTATTAAAGAAGTCATGATTTCTTTATCTTCATCAGTCAAAGATGTGATACATTTTTTACCATCCACAACCAAATCATAAGCAACTTTTCGAACTTCCTTTTTGTTCATAATAACAATCTCCTTTATAAAAAATATTCGATAAATTCTTGTACTTCAGAATTACCAGTATATTTGTATTTTATATAAGATATCAAAGAATCTAAATTACGACCTTCCATTGCGTCTTTAGCCAATAATCTAAATCCCATTTTATCTAATATGTGAGAAACTATATCTCTTGTTTTATAATCACTCATTACATCTTCCTTAATTTATTTAACACAAGGATATTATTTCATAAAGAAATACATCAATGCAAGTATTATTTTACTATTTTTTATTTTAATATTATAATATTATTATTCAATAAGTAATATGAGGTTCAAAATGTCTCCAGAAGAAAAATTAAAAAATATAAGAATTCAATTAGGATTAGATCAATTTGAAATATCTAATCTTCTTTCGATGTCCCAATCTGGTTGGTCTAATTGCGAAGCTGGAAGAAGAAGACTATCTTTAAGTAAATGCTATAAATTGATATCAATTGCTAGAATAAAAGGACTTAAAATATCTTTAGAATATCTTAGGCCTGATGAATAAAAAAAGCCCCAGACCAGGGGCTTAAACCAAATGGACGATTTGGGAAAATTAAGGAGAAATATATATTAACACTTATTTTATCTTTTTTTCAACTTTTTTTGCTTTTTCTTTAACTTTTTTACTCATCTCTTTATGTTTCTTAGATTCTTTCATCATTTTCTTAGCTTTTTCTAAATGTTTCATTTTAATCTCCTTAAGGTAGTACAGTTAAAGTGACGATTTCACCATTAAAAACAGGTTTATAAATTTGATGGCCATCAGATGCGACTACGAATATGAAATCTGTAGGTAAAATACTAAATCCTTGGCTTTTCATGTATGGGTTAAGATATCCCGAGACTACTACTTCTGCTAATGTGTCATCAGTCAATAGATGACCAAATCGAGGGTTGATTCCTTGTCCTGCAAAGCTAATTTGAAATTCTTTAATTGACATATTAATACTTCCTTTGATTAAAAGTAGTACTGTATCATAAAAAAACTAAACTTCCCATTTGTGTTCTGGGTCTGGAACAAATACAGATGTTTTAAATGTATTATTCAAATTATCATTTGTTGAACCACTAAAATCATTTACTATTCAACCACCATATACTTTATAACGAACTGCCCAATTTCCGATTGATTCTGCTTCAAATTGTATTTTCATAGGTATATCCTTAAAAAATTAAATGATTTAAATAATAAATATAAAAAAATAATTACATGCAAACATAAAAATGCCATTATTAACATTATTGGAATTGACGCTGTAGAAATTATCCATGGTATTATTACACCTAAATCATATAAGATTATAAATGATATGATGCATATAATTATTAGTTTTTTCATGTTAATTGCTCTTTAAGTTAATCATTGGAATAGTTGATGATCCAGTAATTTGTGGCAATTTTCCATCCCATTTAAGCAATGTTTGATACTGAATGAATGATGTTGTTAAACTTTCAGATAATAAACGATTTGATTCTGCTCTAGCTTTAGCATCTATTAAAATTCGTTGCGCTTCAGCTTCTGCTACTACTACCGTTTTAAGTGCTTCTGCTTTAGCTGTAGCAACTTCATTTTCTACTTTCATAGCATTTTGACTAGCTTGAATTTTTGCATTGATAGATTCAACAACATTATCAGGCAATTTAAATGAACCAATAAGGTATATTTTGTCCATATCAATTCCAACTTCTAGACATTCTTTTTTTACAATATCATTTACTTTTACAATAAATTGTTCCTTTTTATCTCCATATAACTGTTCAACCGTCATAGTAGAAGATACTTGATTCATAGCATCTCTAACCATATTGTGGAGGAAAGTATGAGTAATTTCATCAATACCTAATCTGTATTTCTGAAATACTTTTGAAACATTTTCTGGATGAATATTATACGTAACACCAACATCTGCTGAAATTGATAATCCTTCAGATGTCTGCATGGTAATTTGTTCTTCACCAGCCCAAGTATAGTTTTGCAAGAATACTGGGAAAAGGTAAAGTTCTTTGTTCCAACCAAGATAATAACGACCAACTCCCACTGTTTCTTCTGAAACACCTTTGTCTGATCCATAAAGATTTACAATTACTCCTTTATGTCCTGCTGGTACTTTTGTGCATGAAATTAATGAAATGCAAACAAATACCGAAGAAGTTCCTATAATAACTTGTCTTAACATATTTTCTCCTTAATTGGTGGCCTATTTTCCACTGCGCTCGGCAAAGCGGTTATGAGTAATCATAACTTTTTATCCTACTTTTATCAGTGTATCGTCGGCCATAAACATTTAACATTTCCTTAAAAAACAATTAACATTGGCATCATTCCGGAATTGCACCGGATAGTTTCCATTAACCAATCGCTAATAATTCAGGTGCATACCTTTATTATCCTGCAAATGCCTAGAATCGAACTAGGATTACACTATGCAATGTAGAGTGTCACTGTCCACGCCGATGATGCCGTAAAACATATTTGGAAAGAGCTAGATTCGAACTGGCGTGCCTTTTGAGAACAGATTTACAGCCTGTCGGTTTCAACTGCTCACCCATCTTTCCATAAAACTTTTATCATTTCATTTAAATATGTATTCAGAGGTAGCCTTATCAATTTACGAAAGGGTGCCTAGTTATAAATTGTCAAACAATAATTACCTGCACATCCATTATTGGGGACCTATTGGTATCCATGTTCCCTACCAACATTTGGGGTTGATTATGTTTGACTTATCTTACAAACACTAGTATACTGCAATTAAATAGAATGTCAATAGGAAATTATATGATAACAAATGAAAATAAAGATACTTATACAATAACTGAATTTTGTAAGATGCATAATATGTGTAAAGTTACATTTTATAGATTGATAGCAGCTGGAAAAGCACCTAAATTAATTAAATTAGAAAGAAAGGTTTTGATTAGCAAGGAAGCGGCATTGGAATGGCGAAAGAACATGGAGAAGTAATATGCAACATATATTTGATATTGATATAGCAAAAAAATATGGCCTAGAAGTTTCGATTTTCATGAAAAATATATCTTTTTGGGTTAAACACAATCAATCCAATGATATTAATTTTAACGAAAATAGGTATTGGACATATAACACCCAAAGCGCATTAACTGATCTTTTCCCATATTGGAGCAGAGACCAAATAAAAAGAATAATAAAAAAATCATATGATCTTAATTTATTAATGAAAGGTAATTTTAATCAAATAAATTATGATAGAACAACATGGTTCTCTTTGACTGACTATGGACATAATTTGTTTGGATTAACTCTTGGGCGAAAATGCCCAATTGAAAGTATGGAATCGCCCACTCCATTGGGCGGAATCGCCCAACCTATACCAGATAATAAACCAGATAATAAACAAAAGATAAAAGATAAGATTAAGGCGCAACCTAAAAATCAGGTTGCTGTTGTTGTCGATTTACCTAAATGGTTAGATAAAAATTTATGGGAAGATTTTAAACAATTCAGAAAAGAAATGAAAAAGCCGATGACAGAGCTTATGCAAAAGAAAATGATCAATCGTTTGGAGAAGATGAGATCAGAAGGTCAAAACGTAGAAGATGTGTTGAACCAAAGCATGGCAAATGGATGGCAAGGTGTTTTTGAAGTTAAATCAACTAAGGAGAGAAGTTATGGAAATCAACAATCAGAAGTTAAATCTTCAGCACAACGTTTCTGGGAACGAAACACAGCCGGTCTCCCGGAGTACGACCGTTCTGTTAGAGGGGAAAGAGAAATATCCGAGAATACAACGGATCTTTGTTCTTCTACAGACTTTTTATTCTAACAGATTCACGATTTCACTGAATGATGATGAAATATATTTGGCTGCTTTGCGTATATGGGACAATGCTTTGAAAGACATTTCAAACGATATTATAAAAAAAGCTCTGGATAGATTGCCAGAAAGATATCCTTCATGGCCTCCTACGGCGGGTGAATTTATGGAGTTGTGCGTGTCTATAAACGGTTCTAAGAGGTTTAAATACAAAAGTGATGTGATGGTACTGACTCAAGAGAAAACTCCTACACGGCATCCAAATGTGTCTTTAAATCGATTGATCGATGAAGGAGCAAAAGTTTGCAAAATGCTCAAAGAAATTTATGAGTATGATAATTGGTATCAGATTGCAGACAAATTTACAGAATTGAAGAAGATTGCTCGTAGTTATTATCCTAAATTGAAAGGAGTAGAAGTTTTAGAAAAGATTTTTACATTTGAAGTACCTGAAATTAAAGAAATGTTAATTGCGGAGAGAGTAAAATGAGAGATATAGAAGATGAATTTTTGTTAAAAAATGGATGGTATAAATTAGATAATGGTAAATATATGAATGATAAATATAGCAATTCTAATTTATTATGTGAAAGTTTTGATGGATTTGATTTATCTGCAGCTAAATATTGGTGTTTTCGTGAATTAGATATTAAATCAACAAAAAATTTTCATAAAAATAATTGTAAAAAATATTTTTGTTTCAATAAAGATGATATTGATAATTGCAAAAAGTTTAGTGAATTTTATTTAATTAAACGAGATATTAGTAGGATTTATGAACATATAGAAATAATTGCTAATAGTATTGAAAAATTAAAGGAGAAAATTAAATGAAATTTGAAGAAGCAATGGAAGCGGCTAATTTAGAATTAGTTAAAAGTTTGTTTAATATACAAGAAAAAGGTCCAAATAATTTTGCAGATGATTTTGTTCAAATAGAAAAAAATGGGGAAGTAATAGAAGAACCAGGAAAAACATTTGATCAAGTTTTTGAAGATTTTAAGAATGGTAAAAATATTAGAAGAAAAGTATGGAATAAGGAATATAATTTACATAAACATTATCAATTAATTAAAGATGAAAATTATAATCTTAAATTACCTATTTTTTCATCGGATTTAATAGAAGACGATTGGGAGGTGGTAGGTGAGTAGTTTAAATTTATTGAAAAAGTTGTACGGAGATCCAATAGTAAGCAGATGTTGTAAAAGTAAAGTTTTTGTTCAATACGCAGATAGTGGATCTGCGTATTATATTTGTAAGAAGTGTAGTAAACCTTGTGATACTTTGATTGAAATTCCTGATTATAGTGAAGAAAACAAAGAAGGTGTTTTATGATGAAAATATATCTTATGTTTATAATTGCATCTATAGAGTATTTATTTAGTAGTCTTATTTGCTCAATATTAATGAAGATTATTTCAATAAATACAATTATTGGTATTTGTGTTTTTATATTAATATTTCCTTTAGTTTTGTTACAACTTATATTTGTCATGGAAAAAACATGGGAGTATTTATTTAATGATTAGTCATAAATTTAAAGCTAAGGCAGTTAACGATGATGGACATCGTTTTCCGAGCACATTGGAGTGGAAATATTTTAAATATTTAGAGTTATTACAGAAAAGTGGTGAAGTTTTGTTCTTCTTGAGGCAAGTTCCTTTTCATTTACCGGGCGGTGTTAAGTATGTTGTTGATTTTCAAGTTTTTAATTCAGATTGTACGGTTGATTTTGTGGACGTCAAGGGTATGGCCACGGAAACTTTCAAGATTAAAGTTAAAATTGTGGAAGATTTATATCCAGTTAAGATTAAAATCGTTGAGAAAGGAGACTTCTAGATGAACTCAATGGAACTAGGGAAATTAATAAAAAATTACCAAGGAAATAATTTGCATATTGTTATAGATAATAATAATATTAATGATTCTGACATAGATTTTTGTATAAATTTATGTAAAAAAAATTATGATAAAGATGGTTTAATTATAATGAATCACATGAAAAATATGAGAAAAACAGCAAGAGGAAAATCTATATATTTTTCAAAATTTTAAATATAGTTATTGTTTCAATTTTTTATGATATTCAAAATGTGATATAATATCTTAACAATAAAAGTTAGGATATTATATGAATTCGTTTAAAATTAATTCACTAATAGCAAATGATGAAGGATTTTGTCCTAAACTATATAAGGATACGAAAGGTTTTAATACAATTGGATATGGTTTTAATTTAGACACAACATTAATTCCTAAAGAAGTTGCTGATCATTGGTTATCATTAAATATAGAAAAATTAAGTAGAGATCTTTCATCTTATATTCCATTCTTTTCTACTTTAGATACTTCTAGGCAGTATGTTTTATTGAATATGGCATATCAAATGGGTATTGCAGGAATATTAAAGTTTAAAAAAATGCTAATTGCATTAGAAAATAATGATTATATTTTAGCATCTAAGGAAATGAAAAATAGCAAATGGTATGTTGAATTTACTAATAGGGCGAATAGATTGGTTAATATTATGAACTCGGGAGAATTTTAATATGAGCATTGTATCTATTATAAGCAATGTAGCACCTATTTTAGGAACCGCTTTGGGAGGTCCGGCAGGAGGATTGGTTGGTAATCTTATATCACATGCGTTGGGTGGAATAGATATCTCTAAACCACAAGATATACAAAAAAAGATAGAAAGTGATCCTAACGCAATTATAAAGCTCAAGGAGCTAGAAGCTCAAGTTGCTGATGTACAGAATGCTAGGGAAGAATCATCGCGTGAGACTGGTTATTTGAGGTTTGTAAGGCCTTTATTAGCATTGACTGCTATGTTTGCCGTATTTATTGATATTATATTAATAAAATATGTTGTTGATGATGATGTTATCAAAGATATTTTGGTTCTTATGATGATATTTTTGGTTTGGGATATAAGACAGATTTATAAGTTTTATTTCGGAAACCAAGATCAAATTCCCGGTTTCATTTTTGGAAGATTAAAAAAATAGATATTAATAAATTTTAGGATATTCAACTTTTGACCATAAATAAACAATATGAGAAAAATGATCATATTCTGACTTATCTTTTTTATAATACAAAAAATCCATAGCTCTATTGTATTTAATTACCAAGCACCATCCATCTTCTTTTGGTTTTTTTTCTTTATATTTAAACCATTCTATTTCTGTTTTCATTATTTAATTTCCAATAAAGTTATTTCATTTATTATATTTTCAATATATCTTTTGTATTCACATCCTGAACAATTATCATTATCGTCAACTATATGAAAGTCGCAGTCTTCATGATAATTCTTTGGTTTTTTAGTCATTATTTCTTCTACTACACAATAACATTCAGTTAATTGCCATTTACTATCAGTTTCATATGGAGTAATAACTTTTTTTAGTTTCTTACTATAAAATTGTCTTCCTAGTTTTACTCCTTCTACCATTATTTTTTTTGTGTCTTTACATTCTTCGCATTTATATTCCATTATTTAATCTCCCATAAGTTGTTTTCGATAAGGTGGATTAGCATTTTTGCTAAAGCATTAGATGGGTTTTTATCTATTTGATCAATTTCATTATATGTGTAATATTCTACGCAATAATATTGATTTCTTTTTATTAATATTAATTCTTGTAAAAATCCAATATCATCATCTATTTCTCTTGGTAATAATTCTAATAGCTCTGATGCGGTGAATGCTGAATAATATAAATATCCTTTAGATGGAAATTGTACTCCATAATATATTTCAAAATAACCATCTTTTCCATAATAAAAATTATTTTCTTCATCATGTTTTTGATAATACCATGAAAAAAAACCATCTTGTTTAACTTCTAATTCATATAGTCGTTTTGAGAGTTCTAATGATGTTACTTGATCTTCTATGTTCATTATTCTATTACCTCCCAGTCATCGGCAAACATGTCTTGAGGACCATAAAGAAAATTTCTTGCATAAATATCCATTAAATGTAATGGATCATAAAATAACCACTTGTCTTTACCCCATGATTTTCTTGCTATTTTCTTTCCTTTTCTTAAATTTGAGAATGCTTCTTCGAATTCCATTATTTAATCTCCTTTATCCAATATTCAGGTAAAGTGTGCTCGTATTTTCCTGTAAATTTGTATAATTCATTCCCTGATTTTTTTAAAGCCTTATAAAGTTCATGTGCTTTTATTTCAAGATTTTAATTTTCTTTAATTAACTCTATGAATTGTTTAAATTCTTCTAGCTGTTTATCTTTAAATATCCACATTATTTAATCTCCATACATGAATTTAATGCTGTTTCTAGTTCATACATAAACTTCTTTATTTCTTTTGATTTGAATTGTGAAGCATCAACAAATGTTGATACTCCTTCTACTATTACGTTAATTACGTTGTTATCTTTTAACTTTCCGTGTATTAGTTCTATTTTCATTTTAAATCTCCTTAATTAATAAATGTTGAGCATCTTTGTTTATTAATAATCAATCACTTAAGTTACATTTAATACAACAAACTTCATAATCCTCAAAAGAATATTCTGTATCTGGAGTATATTTAATATAAGCTCCATTTTCATAATCTTTCTCAGAAATGAATTTTCCACACCAAGAACATTTATCAGGGTAATTTTCTTTCATAAATACATCAACTCTTAACAAACATTAGTTCTATTTGGTGAGTAATACGTTCTGCTTGCATAGCAGCATCATATGAAGTTTTGATGGCTACTGCTGCTAATAACATGTTAGATAAAAAAGATATTATTAGTAATATGCTTAGCATTAAAATGATATGTCTTATTCCTTTCATGATATAATCTCCGTTAAGTTAGTTTACAAAGATAGTTTATTTCTTTTTGAAATGCATGTCAACATTATTTATTACTTTACAAAAAGAAATATTTTATGTATAATTGTATAAAATTTAGGTGATTATATATGGCAGGCGGAAGACCGATAACGAAGTTTAAACCAGAAAGAGTAGAAGCTATTCTTAATGAAATAAAGAAGGGTATTCCTTATGTGATAGCTGCAGAGATGCATGGAATACATGAATCTACTTTTCGTGATTGGAGAAGGAATGGTCGTAGAGACATTCTTAACCAAGTTGAGTCAGATTATGCAAAGTTGGTACGCTCTTTACGCGAAATAGAAGGTAATCGTATAGCAATTAACATATCAATGATAAGAGAATCCGAGAAAGGGCATAGAGGAAAAGAGTGGGAATTAGAAAGATCATTTTGGAGATATTTTAGCGCTAAGGCTGCGGAAATTGAGCTAAATGAAAGAGTGGAATTATTAGAAATCCAAAAAGGTGATTTAAATGTTGAGAAACCAGAAGAAGAGAAAAAGTGAAGAAAAAACAAAATATTCAATGAAGAGAATATCAAAAGTTCCGGGAAGAGAACTAGAAAGAAGCTTAATAAAGAAAGTGAGCAAAAACTTAAAGAAAGACAATGGGTGTAGAATCACATGATATGTCCAAACTGTAAATCAAATAGATTTAAAGTTAAATACAAGTTAAATGTTCCTAAGAAAAATTCAATTATTAGAAGAAGAGAGTGCTTGGTTTGTGAATCAAGGTTTACTACTTGCGAAAAGATAATACCTTTGTCATTAATTAATGCGGTAAAAATCAATGAGAAGAGAGCTGCAACAAAGAGTTCGTGATCTAGAGCAATCTAGGCACGTTAAGACATTTCAGCATGCTATCTTCTTAGAAGATCATACCCAAATATATGCAACGAATGAATTCGGCGTTCAACAAAACAGATTATATTACCCATCAACTACTGGACGAGAATTCGAGAAAGATGATTCATTTGTTCAGTTAGTTATGGGACCATATGGGTCTGGAAAGACTACAATGTGTCTACATAAGATGGTTAGAAAGGCTTGTGATATGCCTGTTTGGAGCAATGGTAGGCGTAAATCAAGGTGGATTATCATAAGAAATACTTCTCCAGAGCTTTATTCAACCACTTTACAAAGCTGGCTGGCATGGTTCGGAGAGATGGGAGACATTTATAAGCGCCAGAAGCCAATATTAAATTATATGCATACATTCAATGATGGACGTGGAATAGTTGAAATGGAGCTATTATTTATAGCTTTAGATAGAGAAGATGACATAAGAAAGCTTAAATCTTTAGAAGCAACAGGAGCATACATAAATGAGCTTTCAGAAGTTCCTCAAGGAGTCCTTTCGCATCTTAAAGGACGTCTTAATCATCGTTATCCTTCTCGTGCTTTTTGTTCCGATTACTATTGGTCTGGTATTTTTGCAGATACAAACCCTCCTGATGAGGACCATTGGATATACAGGGATTTTGATGCTAAACCTGTTGAGGGTTACAGAATATTTAAACAACCTACTGGATTAATTAAAGTTGATGGAATATGGGAAGATAATAAAGAAGCAGATAATGCAATTAATCTAGCTCATCCTGATCAGAATGATAGAAATAAGCTAGTATATGATTACTATTCAAAGCTAGCGACAGGTCAATCAGAAGAGTTCATAAAAGTATATTGTTTAGGACAATATGGAATTGTTGGTCTTGGTAAGAAGGTTTATCCAGAGTATAACGACGATTTGCATTCTAAAGACGTTATAGAATCAATACAAGGTGATCCAATAGATTTATCTTGGGATGGTGGGTTAACTCCAGCATGTGTTGTTACTCAGCTTACAGATCGTGGACAGCTTCTTATATTGAAAGAATACACAGCCGAGAATATGGGGATTAGAACATTTGCTGAATCTATAGTATTACCATCATTGAAGAAAGATTTCCCGTATAATCCAAAGATTGGTTCATCTGTAATGGATCCATCAGGTGTTAAACGGGATGAAATTATGGCTGAATTTAGTGCTATTGGAGAATTAAATAACATTGGAATTACAACTATCGGAGCATCAACAAATGACATTGATCCGCGTATTAGCTCTGTTCGTTATTTTCTTAATCGCATGGTTGACGGCAAACCTTGTTTATTATTATCAAGGAAAAATGCTCCAATTATTAGAAGAGGATTCGCAAAAGATTATGTGTATAAAAGAGTAGCTGTAGCCGGAGAAGAAAGATATAAAGACAAGCCGGACAAGAATATGTCTTCTCATCCACACGATGCTTTACAATACAGGTGCTTAGAATATGCTGCTGATAGCCTAGCAGATAAGCAAAAAGTTAAATCAATTAATATGTATAATCCAGTAATGAGGTTTTAAATATGGCAGAGAAATGGATACAGAAAGCAATAAAGAAACCAGGTGCATTGCATAAAGAATTAGGTGTACCTGAAGGTAAGAAAATACCAGAAAAGAAATTGGCTAAAGCTGCTAAATCAGGTGGTAAATTAGGAAAACGCGCTAGATTAGCTGAAACTTTAAAGAAAATGAATAAATGAGTAATAAATATGATTAAAAATATACTATGTAAATTAATATGCAAATTATATGGCCACTCATATATAGAAGGAAAAAGATTAGGATTCATATCAGATAAAGGATTTATATATTCATCTTGTGATGGAATAAAAGATAGAATTATAAACATGCCAGTATGCAAGATATGTGATAAAGAAATGAGCGGTAATGAGATGAAATTATTAAATGAAAAATTTATAGAAAATAAGGATAGTTTATTATGATTGAAATTTTATCAAGTACATTTATTGATACAAGAACAGGTTTAAAAATGTTCCAATTGACAATGAAGAAAGACGGAACAATTGCTAGTACCAGGACACCATACAATAAACTTGTGAATAAATCTATCGCAGAATCGGAATTTTGTTCTATGATTAACAAATTATGCGAATTAGTTTACAATGTTAAAGAAGAAAAAACTAATTTATTTAAACGCTAAGGATTAAAGTATGGATTCAATACAGCCTGTTGGTTTAACAGATGATGAAATAAATGCTTTAGAAGAACAGCGCATTGAAGAACTTAATGAAGCTGGAATAGACGAGCAGGATGTATTGTTTCAAGCAAAAAATAATCTAAACATTTGGAATAATTACTTCACAGAAAACATTACCACTGGCAAAGATGATATGAAGTTTGCCACTCGTGATCAATGGAGTTCTATTGAAAGGACAGAATTTACACGAACATTTAAAGTATGTATGCAATCTAACAAAATGTTAGATAATGTAAATAAAATATGCGGAGAACAGCGTAAAAATAACCCAGATTTAATGGTTCGGTCAATTAATGGTAAAGCTTCTCAAGAAGAGATTAATTTAAGAGAAGATTTGGTTAGGTCAATTTCTTATGAATCACAAAACGATTTAATCTATCAACAAGCCTTTAGGTCAGCTTTATTCTTGGGATGGGGTGCTTTCCAAGTAGATATTGATTATGAGTCACCAAGAAGCTTTAATAAGGTTATAAAATATAAAACGATTACTGATGCTACTAAAGCATCATGGGATCCTTCCGCTGTAAAGCCACATAAAGGAGATGGGGATTATTGTGCTTATCAGTATGTATTCGGCAAGGATCAGTTTTCAGCTGAATATCCTAACATTATAAATCCCGTATCTTATGCAGACCCAAGATTATTTTTGGATTTTCAATGGGAAACAAGAGAAAATATAGTTTTATGTGATTACTTTATTAAAAATTGGTTTAATATAAAACTTTTAAAGTTATCTGATGGAAGATCTGTCACGGAAGATGAATGGAAAGAAATACAAAAAACAGAGGTTAAATTTAAGTCAGAAATAGCAGAAAGTAGTAGCTCTGTAAGAGAAATTATTAAAGAATTAATTCCTGTAGTTGTTGGAGAAAGAAGAACAAAAGATTATAAAATAATGCGTTATCATTTAATTAAAGATAGAATATTAGAATTTGCGGAATGGCCTTCTAAATATCTTCCTATCATATTTGTTGATGGTAATTCAGAATTAATAGAAGGACGACAATATACTAAAAGTTTTATTCATGAAGGAAGAGACGTTCAAAAATATATCAACTTTTTGCTTTCAGAACGAGCAACAGAGATTAAAAATAGACGAAAAGAACAATGGCTTGGAACTCCTGATAATATAGTTGGACAAGAACAAATGTGGAGAAATCCTGATGTGCAAATAGGAATTCTCATGGCTAAACCAGATCCAAAGACAGGACAGATGCCAATTAAACAACCAGCTTGGCAGTTATCTCAAGAGCTTTTAGCTGAATCACAAAGCGCCGCACAAGATTTGCGTGAAATATTAGGTTTCAATGAAGCACAAGATCTTCAAGGTCGTGACATATCTGGTAAAGCACGTCGTGAGCGTAAAATAGAAGGTTCTATGGCTTGTTATATTCAATTCGATAACTTATCACAGGCTATAGCTCAAAGTGGTCGTGTAGTATTAGATTTGCTTCCTCATATTGTTGGTGAAGATGAACGTCACATGATCGTTACAAAAAAAGATGGAAAAACAAAAAATATTATTTTGAACAAACAAAACTCTGATGGATCTATTGAAAACAAGGTTGAAGGCGGTGATTATGATATTGAAATTAGTTCCGGACCTAGTTTTGCAGTACAAAAAGAAATGGCTTTGGAGTTTTTCCAACAAACTATTGCAGCTAATCCTCAAACTTTTCCTTTGGTGGCCGATTTATGGGCTCAGAATTTGGATATACAATTCAGAGATCAGGTTGCGGAAAGGTTTAAAACTATGGTCCCTCCTCAAATTTTGGCTAAAGAAGAAGGAAAACAATTACCTCTTCAACCGCCTTCACCGCAAGAGCAAGCGATGAAAATGGAAATGGAATTTAAACAAGCTGAAATTCAAGAAAAGCAAGAAGAATTAAAAATTAAGATGCAAGAGTTAGAACTTAAAAAAGCTGATTTAATGCTAAAAGCACAGAAAAACAAAATGGATAATGAGTTAAATGTTTATGATCATAAATTAAACTTACATAAATCTGCTTTGACTCATGGATTGGATAACCAAAAAGCTGAAATGGATTATTCAGCTAAGATGGCTAAAATAATTTCAGACATGCATTCAAAGTGATATTTGATTAAATATTTATCGCTATATGTGCCGATGTACTTTTATTTACATTCCTGTATAATAGTTAATTAGCAGAATTTAGGCCAAATCTGCTTAATTGGCTTACGAAGGGCCGTACCTTCGGGGCAAAAAAATAATTGCCATGTGGAGTGTAGATAATGATTCAATCTCAAGAAATGTCAGGTGAAGAAAAATCTGTTTTAAGTGATCAAGTTGATGACAGTTTAGGTATTTCAGATGATCCGGTAGAAAATACAGAATCTAATGAAAGCAATGAACCTAGTGAACTTCCTGAATACGCAAAGAAAAAATTGGGTATGCAGGAGAAGCGTCACAAGAAAGAGATTAAGAGGTTGCAACAACAGTTAAATGATGTTCAATCTCGTGTAGGATCTTATCAAGAACCTAAATATCCTGAACAGCAATTTCAAGGAAATTCATCTAATAGTCAACATGAAGATCCTGTATATGCTGCTGTTGCTAGAGCATTACAATTGCAGAAAGAGCAGGAACAAAAAGCAAAAGAAGCTGAACAAATGCAGCATTTAAGCAAGCAATATAAAGCTTGGCAAGATCATTTAGATAACGAATCAGATAAATATGAAGATTTTGATGAAGTCGTTAATTCTGATGATTCTCCTTACACGGGAGTGATGCGTGATATGTCCGTTATTTTGCATGGAATTCCTGGAATCAACTCAGCAGAAGTTCTTTATCGATTGGGTAAAGATAAAGATAAACTTCGTGAATTATCTAAAAAAACTCCAGTTGAACAATCAAGAGAAGTATTGAAGTTGGCTATTGCTTTATCAAATGGTGGAAATAAATCAACTCAATCATCTGGTAAAACATTAAGCTCTATAAAAAATAGCCCTCTAAGCAATACAAATATTAATGAAAATACTTCCGTTGGTGATCTCAGAAAAAAAATGAGAGATAACGGAAAGAAATGGGGTAGATAATTTTTTAACAATTATTGGAGTTTATTTCAATGCCTAATCAATTTATTACCACGCAACTCGTATCAAATACGGCTTTGGCGATGTTTGCTAATAACGCACCATTTGTGATGACCGCAAGTAGAATGTATCAAGATGATTTTACCTCATCTGGATATAAGATTGGCGATACATTACAAGTTCGTCGTCAAAACAACTTTGTTATTGGCGATGGTTCTACCGCAACACCGCAAGATATTATTGAAACTGTAGAAAATATTACAGTTGCTCATCAATATCATGCGTTAATTACATATACAGTGTCTGATCTTACTTTAAAAATTGAAGATTTTTCACGTTTATTCATTCAGCCTGCAATTCAAGATATCATTTCTACAATGGAACGAGATATCTGCTCTGCAGCAGAGCAAGATTTATACTTCTATAGCGGTACTGCAGGTACTCCAATTAATAGTTATACAACTGTTGATTTGGCAGGCGCAAAACTATTAGAGCAAGGTGTAAACATTTCTTCTGATGCATACATGGCAATGACAATTCGTGATGGTTCTTCATTAAAAGGCGCGTTGTTGAATCAATTTACGCCAGTTTTCAATGAAGAAATTGTACGTCAATCGGCAATTGGTCACTTATCATATTTTGACGTGTTCCAATCTCAAAATATTGTTCGTCACGTTGCAGGTGCTGGTCCTACGTTACATTCTGCCGACGCTTTATTGGTTAATGGCGCAGTTGGTAATGGTAATACAATTATACTTGATGGTGCAACAGCATCTATAACAAATTATTTTTTACCTGGGGACTTAATTAGTATTGCTGGTGTTCAAAGCACAAATCCGTTAACTCGTGCTGGAACAGGCCAAGATATGCAGTTTGTTGTTACGGCAGCTGCTAATTCTGATAGTGGTGGTAACATAACTATTACTGTTAGCCCAAGTATTATTAGTTCTACTTCTTCTCCTTTACAAAATGTTACAAATGCAATTCCTAATAATGCAGTAGTAACGATGATTCCTAGTTACAATGTTAACGTAGCATATCCATCACGCGGTTTAGATATTGTTTGTCCGCCTCTTTATAAGTTGCAAGTTCCTTATGTTTCGGTATCTGTTGATCCTGAAACTGGTTTATCTCTTGCTGTTACGCAAAGTGGTGACATTAACTCATATCAAAACTATATGCGTATTGACTTGCTTTGTGGATTTAAATGGCATCCACAATATGCTGTTAAACTTTTATCTTAAAGGAACTTTCTCATGATTAATTGTATTTACCATCCTACCTATCCGATGAGGGTAGTAGATGATGAGGAATACGCCAAATTATTGGCATCAGGAGAATGGTTTGAAACCCCTAATGAAGCAAAAAATGTGAGGAAAGACTATGAAGAACAGATACGACGGGATTCCAGGAAAAGAGGCAGGCCGGTCAGGAAAATTGAACAAAATGTATCAATCTGAACATAATGCAAATGATGCATTTGTTAAGAAACACCAAGCTATGGCCGCAACAATGGGTATGAAAACATCCGTTAATTTAGATGAAAAATATATGCGATTTGATTCATGCATGGTTAGTGATGGAGAACATGCGCAAGAATTTGGTCGTAAATTAACTGCAGGAATTGATGAGAAAGCATTTCCTGTTAAATAGGATTAAATATGTCGCAGGTTACGAGAACTACAAATGATCTTATTGTTTCTTCTTTATATCTATTAGGTGAATTAGGCGTTGGTGAATCTCCTGACGCCATGATGTTATCTACTGGATTAGAGATAATTAATGAGATTATTGATGGTTTTTCTGCAGATAGCATATATATTTCTTATTTAACTACATTAGATTTTAATTTTGTAGTAGGTCAACAAACCTATTCTATATCAGACCTCATCCCTGCTGATATTAATGCAGATAGAGTTGTTGACCTTACTTTTGCGACTTATAGCGTTGAAAGCGATCCAAATCAACCGATAACATATCCTTTATACGTCGTTAGCAAAGCAGAATATTATAATGTAGTTAGATTACAAAAATTACAAGCAAGACCAGGACTAATATTTTTAAATAAACAAGCAACAGAAAGTTTTATTACAGTTTATCCCGCTCCTGATCAACCTTATAAATGTTCTATACAAGTTAAATCAATGATTAATTCATTATCTGCTAATGAAGATTTAACTTCTTTACCTCCTTATTATTATGGTTTTTTGAAATATGCTTTAGCTCGTGAATTTAGATCATATTATCCATCAGGTAATTGGAATGATACTGCTGAACAAAAATATCAAGATTATATACAAAACTTAAAGAGCGGTAATGAAGTAGATTTAACTATACGTCCTTCCGCAATATTAACAGTTCCATCACCATATTTTTGGTGGCAGACTATATTGGCGTACTAAAAAATGTCATTATCTGACTATGATATTGTAGGATCATTTAATGCTCAGCGATATCCTAGCATAGATGCTGAAAGAATAATAAATTGTTTTGAATATATAGACCAAAGAGATAAGAAGCCAAAAGTTCTTATTCAGTCATCTGGTTTAATTAATACCGAAATAAATTTTCCATCTATTGGATCTGGCGCTTTTAGAGCACAATTTGTATTTAAAAACAACATGTATGCAGTTATTGGTGATGGAATATATTTAATAAATTCATCATTAGTTGCAAGTAGATTACAGACTATTAATACAAATTCTGGATATGTAGGAATAGATGCTAATACATTTCAGGTAATATTTGTAGATGGAGTAGATGGTTGGATATATGATACTGATACAAATACTATAGAACAGATAACGGATATATCATTTCCAGCTTCTCCTATTGATGTTACATATTTAGACGGTTTTTTTGTAGTAGCAAATGGTGGTACAAATACATTCCAATTATCTAGTTTTAATCAAGGTTTAATTTGGGGAGTAAGTAATACTAATTTTACGGTTGTTTCACCACCAACATTTGATTTGACATTAACTAATGCAGGATTTTATCAAAATTATCAAATAGGAACTCCAGTAGAAGTGTTTAACACTGGAGGTGCACTTCCTTCTCCATTAACAGCATTAACTACTTATTATGTTGTTGCAGTTAATAGCGGAGCAAATACTATTCAGCTATCTTCTACAAAAGGTGGGTCTCCAATATCTATCACTACAACAGGAACAGGAACTCAGTCAATATCAAATTTTGGACAATTACAACAAGCTTCTATTACTTCTCATCCAGGTACTATTCAAGCATGTAAAACTTTGCATAGAAGATTATTTTTGTTTGCAGAAAATTTTACAGAAGTTTGGGAAAATAATGGAATAGGAACAAATTTACCTTTTCGTAGAAATAATTCATTATTGATTGAATATGGAACAATATCAATTGCAAGTGTTAAAGCAAGTTTTGATATGATGTGTTTTCTATCTAAAGATAAAGATGGTCAAGGCGCTGTCATGGCTGTATTTGGAACTCAGGCTGTTCCAATAAGTAATAGAGCCTTAGATTTTCAATTAGCTAAATATGCAGCATTAAATCAAATAACTGATGCCGATGGGATATTAGTAAAAGAAAATGGAATAATATTTTATAGATTAAACTTTACATCCGCTGATCATACATATGTTTATAATGTAACAATGAGCGATCCTTCTTCAGAAGAAGGTAAAAGATGGCATGAGGAACAAATATTAGACGGATCAAGGCATTTAGCTCAAACACATTCGTTTTTTAATGGTAAAAATTATTATGGGAATTATTTAACTCATATACTTTATGAGGTTGATCCAAATGAAACTAGAAATGCTGGTGAAGTTATTCCTAGAATTATTATAGGGAGGCCATATTGTTCTCCAGATTACAGAAGATTAAGAATAGATAGATTTCAATTAGATATTTTGCAAGGTCAAGATACTACAGAAGAATTCTCTAGATCTTTTACAGCAGACGCTGCAACAGACTTAATTACAGTAAATATATCTTCTTCAATACCAGGAATATATACAGGTTATCCTATTACAGTTTCAACTTCTGCTGGAATTTTACCACAACCTTTGGCTTCTTTTACTACATATTATGTTATAGTAGTTTCTAATAATACTATAAGATTAGCAACAACTAGAGCTAATGCAATCTCAAATACGTATATAAATTTAACAACTAATGGAACTCCTACTAATTTAATTAATATACAAGTTAACAGAAATATAACTCCTATAGTTTATTTATCTTACTCTAAAGATGGTGGACAATCTTTCGGTAATAGATTAACTGGTACGATGGGTAAATCAGGTGAACGTAGTTCACGAACGGTTTGGCGTAAATTAGGGACAGTGCCAAGGGGACAAGGATTTGTTCCAAAAATTGAATTCTTTAACCAAGTTCCATTTTTGGTTTTAGGTGCCGCATGGTCATTTGAAGTGATGCCGGAGTAAATATGTCTGTTGATTTTGATTTATTTCCTTTATATGACCCTATTATAAAGAATAAACAAGACTTATTGAGTGATATTTGGGTTGGTTCATTATCTACAATGATGGATACATTAATTAGTTATATCGGACAATATGGATTTAAATTGCCTAATTTAACAACAACTCAAGTAAATCAAATACAATTGCCTGTTAATGGTCAATTAATATATAATACTACGGTAGATGCACCTCAGTTCTACCAATCTAGTTCTTCCAGTTGGAGAACAATAACTTTTACATAAGAGGTTTATATGGCTGATTTATTTAGTAGTCTCGGAAGCATAGCTGGAGGATTATTCGGAAACGGAGGTGATTCCTATAAAGATGCTATGAAACAATATAAAAAGTATGCTGATAAATCTTCTGGATATCAGGATCCTTTTTATCAATCAGGTAAAAATTCAATTCCACAATACGAACAATGGTTATCTGGAATGTCAGATCCTTCTCAATTCATCAATAATTTGATGGGTGGATATTCAGAATCTCCATATGCTCAGTATCAACAACAACAAGGAATGAGAGCTGCTCAAAATATTGGATCAGCTACAGGATTATCAGGTTCTACTCCATTAATGTTACAATCACAACAAAATGCACAAGATATATCATCTAAAGATATGGATCAATGGCTTCAAAATGTTTTAGGAATTAATAATCAATATGGACAAGGATTGAATACGAACATTAATCGTGGTCAAGGTGCTGCAAATAATTTATCTAACATTTATAATAATTTAGGTAATCAAATGGGAGGTGCGGCATATGGTGCTGGTATGGCAAATCAATCTCAATTAAGTAATATATTATCAGGATTATTAGGTATAGGATCTAATATACCATTTGGTGGAGGATCATCAGGTGGATCATCTGGAGGAAATTCAGGTGGTGGAATAAATATGTCTCAATTATTACCATTTTTAGCTTTATTATAGGATAATTTATGTCTTTACCATTACCTGAATACCAATCTCTAGGTTCACAAATAGTGAATCAGTTGAATAAATTGAGTCAAAATCAATTGCTTAATGAACAGGTACATGGTGCACAAATAGATAATGAATTTGCTCCTAAACTTAATCAACTTAAAGTACAACAAGGTGAACAAAAATCTCAAATGTTCCCTGAGGAATTTAAACAACAGCAGTTAATGAATCAATTAAGAGGTCTAGAGTTAGAACAATATAAACCTAAAACTGAAGCTGAAACAGCGTGGAAAAATGCACAAACAAATAATCTAAATATATTAAATAAACTACCATTTGCTGGAAGACAATTACCAGGTGAAGCTGGTAAATCAATAGCAATTGATATGATAAAACAACAATATGGTGAAAATAGCCCTCAATACATGTCCGCAAAGAATGCATACGATTTAGAACAACAAAAAGTAAAACAAACTATGGAATATCAAAGATCTTTGATGGGATCTCAAAATAAAAGATCTGCTACTCCAATTGGTAAAATGTTCATGGAAATGGATGATATTGACAAAGGGTTTATGCCAGGTACGGTAGATCAAAATGGAAATGGAATTCCTATAGATGAAGATATGAAAAAAACTCTTAAAGATCAGTATAGAGGAAAAATGATAAAAGATATAACTGATTCAAAAACAAGAGAAAGAGCTCTTTTTGCTAAAAATATGTCTAAAACAATAAATAACCTTAATCCTGATGATTTAACCTCTTATTCTGGTCCAAGGGGAAGAGTTGAACTTGCTAGAGATATGGCT
>Ga0310810_10000638_pt1 | contig 35140 bp, 32 predicted proteins | sample NCmetagenome_FD_207641 | JGI IMG/M metagenome (GOLD analysis project Ga0310810, IMG submission 207641) | Soil microbial communities from experimental microcosm in Duke University, North Carolina, United States - NC | ecosystem: Engineered > Artificial ecosystem > Soil microcosm > Unclassified ... | reverse complement strand
GATAATAGTATCCGCAAAGCTGATGAGTACTTTGTTGGCTAGAGTGCAGCATGGCAAAATCCCAAGTCTCTAAGTCACGATGGCCACTATGGCTGCTTGCCATGTCAGTCGGCTATGGGATTCCTGTGGGCTATAAGACACTATTCTTCTTAGCGCCAATGCCGCACTCAGCGGGCCAGATCGAATTCATCCTCTTGGCAATCATAGGCGCTGCGGTTTTGGTAATCTGGGCGATCGTTGGCATCGTCGTCCTCATTACACAACCCGCGCAGCGCACCCTCATGAGTTTCTGTGCTGTTCTTTGCGCACTAGCTGTGTCCCTCTCCTTGTATTCACACCATCGGGTCTGCTGAGAGCACGTTGGCCCGACGCTGCGGCCCCCAATGCGCCAACATCCCCCACCAGTGAGAATGAACTTGATCCTCCATCAAGTGCCCGGCAACTGCCCTTGCGGGTCGACTTTGGCAGGTAATAATATCGGCAAACCCACTTAAATGTCTGATGTTACATCCTGATGTTGCAAAGCTGGCGAATTTGGTCGAGCGATGGGCATCGCTGCTTGAGCAATACCATGGAGAGAATCATTGGGTTATCTGGTTACGGAAAGATGTCGGCTACCTTCGTAACAGTGACTTTTATGGTGTCGAGCATCTCCTTTCGGCGTTCGGCGGTATGGGAAGCATTACAGATTTTTCGTTGGTTGCCGAGTCGGGGTCTTGGATCACTCGAACACGGGCACGCTTCATCAACAGCCGCTACGCACGGCTGGTCACTCAGACTTACGTACTCGCTGATCAGCTCCGTCGCGAAGAAAACTCTAGCAAATAACGCGTACTCGGAACTGGTGATACCTCAAACGGCAGGTCAGTGCTACGCGACCTCCCTGCCTCGTTAGAAACGAACTTGAGTCGGAACCAGGGTCAGACTTTCATATCTAGACTTTCTTCGTTCAAACGGGACTAGGCGGGTCGCTTTCAAATTACAACAGTTGACGAAAAGTTGAGATGCAAAAGTATGCTCCCTCTGCTGACCTCATAGACATGCAGCGACCATCCGCGTTGGCGAGCGTCGATGCCGCTGCGCGGCTTGAATGTTTGCATAGGTTTTTTCAACGGACCTCTACAATTGCAATATTAGACCGCACCAAGATGGACCTGCGCATATCGCTAAGCGACCTCGTCGCCAGATTGGAATCGGCCGACCATACGATCGCCTATTTCAATAAGCCATTGCCGGAACCTCTCCTCGACGGACTTCGCCTCCTCGCCGGGCGGCGCGGCCGCGGCAGCGTCGATCTGGTCGCCGAACAAATTGACGATGTCCCCTATCTCAAAAAATTGAATTTTGCCGGTGCATCAGTATACAACGGCGTCGGTCTGCCACAGGAAAGCTTGGTCATAGTCGATCGAATTCAAGGCTATTGGTTAGCCACCGACACAGATGCGGCCGGGGGCACTCTGGTGGCGGCCGATAATGCGCCGGACCTCTATATCAAATTGCTTTGGCGCCGATTCGGCTTGGCTGTCTCCTATGAAGGCCCACTGAAGAAAATTCATCTTGGCACTGCATTTTTTTCCGTCGGGTTGGAAGAACAACGAGAGGTGTGGTGTCGTTTCAGCCAACCACGAAGCAATGGCTTACCGGCGGCGGGTACCAGAGTTCAACTGTTCGGCTGGATCAAGTGGAACAGCCGGATCATGGAAGTCTTGGAGCTAACTCCACTCGACCTGAGATAACCTTTACGGGCTATTACTTCTGGATTGGGCGGAACTTCGGTAGGCTGATCTCGGGCGTGACGTCGTCCCAGGCGACTTCGACGCGCATGCCGATCGCGACTTCTTTCGGATCGATCCCGACTACATTGGTGTGCATGCGCACGCCCTCGTCCAGCTCGATGATGGCGAGCACGTAGGGCACGTCTTCAGCGAACGACGGGTGGGCCGGCTGGTAAGAGATCGAACAAGCGTAGACCCAACCCTTACCGCTAGACTCAACCCACTCCAGCGTCCCGACACCGAAACACTCGGGCCCAGGGCAGATGTCGCGCGGATAGAAAACCCGGGTTCCACATGCAGTGCAGCGTTGATAGGTGAGGCGATGTTCCTTCGCCGCATCCCAGAATGGCCGGCTGACATGGGATGGGGTAGGAAGAGGCTTCTTGTATTCGCTCGTGGTGGCCATCTCGGTGACTCCTTGGCGTTTGGTGCTTTCGGGTTTACGGATGCTTCGTCCGCGGGTTCAGCATGACCGGCGCGCGCTCCTCACAGTGCTGCATCGCTCGCTAGCAGCAGCGCCGACTGTTGAGAGAAGGTGCCGCCGGAGCCTGTCACGTAGATCAAATCGGTCGGACCCGGCACCTGGTGCTCGCCGGCGTCGCGACGGATCTGGCGCACCGCCTCGGTGACCTGGGCACAGCCGCCCGCGGTTGACGCCTGGCCATAGGAGAGCTGACCGCCATGCGTGTTCAGTGGCTTATCACCTTTAAAGGTCAAATCGTGATCCTGCACCCAGTCGCCGGCAGTGCCCTTCGGACAGAAGCCGGACTCTTCCAGCTCACACATCACAGTGATGGTGAATGAGTCGTAAATCTCCATGACCTGGACATCGGAAGGGCCGTAGCCCGCCATGGCGAACGCTTTTCGCGCGGCCCGACCCACGGGGGAGATGGTGATCTCGCCGACGTGTGTGAGGTTGCCGCGCGACACGCCGTTGGCGCCGCCGAGCACGTAGGCCGGCTTGTGGCGCATGCCTCTCGCGATGTCCGCCCGGGTGACGATGAACGCGCAAGCCCCGGCGCAGGGCATGACGCATTCCAATAAATGAAGTGGATCGGCCACGATGCGCGACTTGACCACGTCGTCGACCGTAATTGGCACGTCGTGCCAGATGGCCATCGGATTGTGGTTGGCGTTGTAGCGCAGGTCCACGCTGATCTTGGCGCGCTTCTCCACGGTAGCGCCGTACAGCTTCTCGTAGCGCTTGGCGATCATGGCGTACCAGCCGTTCGCCCCGACGGTCGGGCCGAAGGGTACGGCGAACTCAGAGGTAGCCGTGTCGGTATGACCTGGCCCCGCTGGGCGTCGAGGCCGCGAGCCGTCGATCGCGGCGCTCATGCCGCAGAGCACGTAGTCACACAAGCCCGCGTTGATGTAGGCAGCCGCCTGCAGCGCCATCGTGACTCCGGCCGCGCCTTGCGCATCGCAGCCGGTGGCGAAGGTTGGGAAGATACCCATGTATTCGCCCATCTTCGTATTGTAGCCGCTCCCGGTCGGGGTCATGCCTTCTTCCAGGATCATGCCGTCGATGTCGGCCTTGGTCAGCCCAGCGTCTTGAATCGCAAGATACGCCGCCTCAGCCAACAAACTCATCGCATCGCGGCCCGGCCGCGTGCGCTCCGGCTTCAGCTCGCCAATCCCGACGATAGCGGCCGCGCCGCGCATGGTGTCCTTCATACTCGCTCCCTCAAATCATGAGAAGATAGCTTGCTGGCTCTTTGCTCCAGCGCGGATATACTCCTTGGCCTGTCCGCGGTAGTCGAGAGCAACACGGGCCGAAAGGCTGATCGAAAACGCTGCTATGTGATGGCGTCAAGTTGATGATGACCCGGTTACTCCAATACCCCCTATAAATTTTTTATTCGACACCCCCGATCGCCTCACGTTAGAAGCGACACCCATGGAGGTTCGGAGGAAACCAGAGGGTCACCCATTAGCCGGGAGGTCAAGTAGGCACAGACGATTGCCCGGAGAAGAAATTTCTTTTCCTCCCCCGTTGTCAACTCGCGCGCATCGGATCGTCTGAGTAACGCGCCCCTGTTTTCATTCGGTCGGTGTCGGATCAGGTCCGCACCAGTCACCCATCAGGATCAAGGCCTTGGGAGAAATCTCAAAGAGAATTTCTTCCCGCCCCTGGCAAATCTCTTGCCCCAGAAAACTGTCGGTACCACGCCGTGTCCAAGGTTAATGGATCACAGATCCTCTGGCTCATCCCTTGCGGGCGTCCAACCCTATGCTGGGATCACGGCGTGGGCGTACCATCTGAGCAAATCGGCGCCGAGTTGTAAAGATTGTTGGGACGGGACAGCCGCTAATCAGACTTCGTGGTTGTGAACCAACCCCTATACCAGCTCACTGCCCCATCCCAGCCGGTCAAACGGTCTCAGCCAAAAGCCTTGGCGACATCGAACGGCACCTGGTTATTCATGATGTAATAGCAAGCCCGGCACAGCTTGTGGGCTACCGCTTTGAGCGCAACTACCCCATGGCTGTCGGCCTTCTTTCTTTGCTGGAAGCTTTTGACCAGTTGGCTGCGTTTGCGCACAAATCTCTCACCGCGCGTTCTTGCTTGGGATAGATGTAACCCTCGGGCAGGACGCCCAAGCGAAGCAGGTGCGCCAGCCAGCGCGCATCCGAATGGTCGTCGGTATACTTCAGCCCCTCGTACTGTTGGATCGCCGCGGTGTTGGCCAGATGAATCTGGTGGCCGTGATTCATCAACCCGTCGACCAGCCAGTACCAGTTGTAGGTCGATTCCACGACGATCCCCTCGAGTCGATCCCGGTAGGCCGATAGTTTCTGGCTGATCAAGGGCAGATCATTGGGAAGCCGCTTTTGATAAACCACCTGTTCCTGCTCATCGATCAACACCGTCACGTTGTTGTTCGAGTGCAGATCGATTGCGCCGTACAATTTCATCCTCCGTCTCCTCCTTCGACACTAAAGTTTGATCGCTCAAACTTACGGCCTACTGAAGAAACCGGATAGATGATTATCAGGCTTTTACAACTAGATTTCGTTGCTCAAACATCACCATTCTCACCACAACCCACAAGCGACTCGGAATAATTCTCCCGACGGGTAACATTCGGATCTTCACGAACTTCTCCGACCGTTGGCGCCCTCGTCGGTTGAACACTTTATCTCCGCTCAGAAAAAAGAAACAGACGGTTTGAATTTCCCAAATTGATAACTTAAATATTTATTTTATTTGAATATACAGGATAGATGCCATGAGTGAGACCTCCACCAAAGAAACCCACGGCTTCCAGGCCGAAGTCAAACAACTGCTCAACCTGATGATTCACTCCTTGTACAGCAACAAGGAGATTTTTTTGCGCGAGCTGATTTCCAATGCGTCGGACGCTGCCGACAAGCTGCGCTTCGAGTCGTTGACCGACAATGCGCTGATGGAAAACGATGCCGAGCTGAAAATTCGCGTGGCATTCGATCCCAAGGCGCGCACCATCACGGTGAGCGATAACGGCATCGGCATGTCGCGCGATGAAGTCATCGCCAACATTGGCATCATTGCCAAATCGGGCACCCGCGAGTTTCTGGATACTCTAACGGGCGATCAGGCGAAAGACGCCAATCTCATCGGCCGGTTCGGCGTGGGCTTTTATTCCTCGTTTGTGGTGGCCGACAAGGTTACGGTGGTGACGCGCCGCGCTGGACTCACCAAGGAACACGGCGTGCGCTGGGAGTCCGATGGCAGTGGCGATTACACGCTGGAGGTCGTCGATCAGGAAACCCGCGGCACGGCTGTCACCCTGCACCTGCGCGAGGGCGAAGACGATCTGGCCAACGCCCGCCGGCTGCGCACCATCATTCGCAAATATTCCGATCACATTAGCGTGCCGATCGTGATGAAAGAGGAGGAATGGGACAAGGACAACTCGGTTTATCGTACAACCGGCAAGGACGAGACCGTCAATCAGGCCGGCGCGCTGTGGGCCCGCAGCAAGAGCGAAATTACCGAAGAGCAATACCACGAGTTTTACAAGCACGTGGCGCACGATTTCGAAGCGCCGCTGGCGTATTCGCACAACAAGATCGAAGGGCTCAAGGAATACACGCAGTTGCTCTATATCCCCGCGCGGGCGCCGTTTGATCTGTGGGAGCGCGAGCACCGCCGCGGTGTCAAGTTGTATGTGCGGCGGGTGTTTATCATGGACGACGCCGAGCAATTGCTGCCGTTGTATCTTAGGTTTGTGCGCGGCGTGATCGATTCGGCGGATTTGCCGCTGAATGTGTCGCGTGAAATCCTGCAGGAATCGAAGGACATCGATGCGATGCGCGCGGGCAACGTCAAGCGCGTGCTGTCGATGATCGAAGATCTAGCCGAGAACGACAAAGAAAAATTCGCCACGTTCTGGAAGGAATTCGGCCGGGTCATCAAGGAAGGCATAGTCGAAGACCACGCCAACCGCGAGCGCATCGCGAAGATCCTGCGTTTCGCCTCGACCCACACCGATACCGACACCCAGGACGTTTCGCTGGCGGATTACATTGCTCGCATGAAACCGGAGCAGGAAAAAATCTACTTTGTCACCGCCGAAACGTTCGCGGCCGCGAAGAACAGCCCGCATCTGGAAGTGTTCCGCAAAAAAGGCGTCGAGGTGCTGCTCATGGCCGACCGCGTCGACGAATGGGTGATGCAGCATTTCACCGAGTTCGAGGGCAAGCCGTTACAGTCGGTTGCGAAAGGCCGCCTCGAACTGGGTAAGCTCGAGGACGACGAAGAGAAAAAGGCACAGGAAAAACAAGAGGGAGAATCCAAACCGCTGCTGGAGCGCATCAGCAAATCGCTCGGCGATAGCATCAAGGATGTGCGCGTCACGCTGCGCTTGACCGATTCACCGGCATGTCTGGTAGCCGACGATCACGACATCGGCGCCAACTTACAGCGCATGCTCAAGGCCGCGGGCCAAAACGTGCCTGCCTCCAAGCCGATTCTCGAAATCAACCCGCATCACCCGCTGGTGCTGCGCCTCAAAGATGAGGCCGACGAAACGCGCTTTAGCGATCTTGCGAAAGTGTTGTTCGATCAGTCGCTGCTGGCCGAAGGCGGCCAACTCGAAGACCCGGCGGGTTTTGTGAAACGCCTAAATCAACTGATATTGGCATTGGGGCAGCCTGCCGCGTAGGGTCTCCCGTTCCCCGCTGGGTGTGCACGGCGTATCGCGCAAAACGGTCCACTGCTGCTATCAATAGTGATATGGCCTGGATATCGAAACAATTGCCGGTGGGCGAAAATCTCGCTTAATTTCCGCCCGAGCCCGCTCACGCTCAGCTTCGCTGAGCTTCGCCATCATCTGATTCCGAACCGGATTTGACTCCGATTGTAGACGCAAATCTTCTTAGCAGAGTGCCTCTGTGAGAAAAGGCGAGGGACAGGTCTTTTACTCTTGCTGTCAAGTGGCAACATCATCGCCGCGGCGTTGCGGTGAAGGTTTTTGATCGGCGAGAGAAAGATCAAGAGTCATGTCTTGTTTCTTGACATCCTGAAAAGTCTCGCGTTATTTGTTGCCCAAAAAAACGGATAGTTCAATGCCTCATTCACAGACATCCACAAACACCCCGTCCGGGCTCGACGTCACCTGCTTGCAATGCCGGCAGGTCGCGATCAGCTCCACGCGCCGTTGTCCTTCACTGGGCTCGGCGATGATGCGCTCGCGCATCTCGGGATCGGTTTCGCGCAGCGATGCTAATTCTTTCTTCACGGCCTCGACATTTTCTACCTTGAAGCCAACGTGCTCCAATCCCGGGCGGTCGATGCCGGCGCCTTCGAAGTCGCTCATCTTCCACGGCGCGACGATGAGCGTCATCAGACCGTCGGTGAGATAGAAGTTCGGATCTTCGAGCGCTTTCTCGGCCTCGCGCAAATCCAGCATGTCGCGGTAGAACGCGGCGATGGCCGGCGCGTTCATGACCCGCAACTTGAGATGATGAACCCGGCGCGGCTGCTCGCGTCCCTGCTCGACGTAAACGTCGCGGCGGTTGGCCATGCCCTCCTGAGTAAGATCGAAGTAATTTCCTTCGGGATCGTGCGCGCCGTAGGTCGCGAACGGACGGTTCGACGGCCGTTTGAGCACGGCCACCTGCGGATAATTTTTCCTGATGCGCGCGATCGCCTCGTCGACGTTGTCGACGTCGACGCCGAAGTGGTGCAGGCCCGGCACATAACCCGGCTTGCGGCCGATCATCGTGACGCCGACGTAGCCGTCGCTGATGCTCACCGCGTAATTGGTGCGAACCGCTTTTTGTTCCTCTTCGGAACCCGGCTTCGAGCGTTTCATGCCGAACGCGGCCTCGTAGAACTTCGCCTCGCGCACGAAGTTTTCGCTGACGATAGCGAAATGTTGGATGCGGGTTAGCATCAAAACCTCCGGTTTTGTGTTCCAACGGTTTCAAATGTTCCAGGCGTTCCAATCGTTGAACGCGTTGACAGCAACACTCTCCGAATGGCCGAACATTTGGAACGTCTGAAACTACAGGAACATTTGGAACGAGAATCACTTCCCAGTGATGCGCTTGAAGAATCCCTCTTTTTCCAATTCATCCAGGATGCTTTCATCGACATATTTCGCCGGATTCATGTCAATCTTGGGATTGCGCTGCGCCACCATGTCGAGAGTATTGCGGATGCCCTGAGGCGCGATGCGCGTGGGAAAAGAAAAACTCGTGGCGATGTATTGATAGGTCTCTTCGATCGCCTTGGGATTTTTCTGCTGCAGCCACTTGCTCAGAACCGCCGTGGCTCTCTCCTTATTATGGAGCAATTGATTGGTCGCTTCCGCGTAGGCCTCCTGAAAGCGTTTTACCGCGTCGCGGTTCTGCTGCAGAAAAGACCGGCGCACCACCATAGCGTTCATCGGAAACGCCGCGGTTTTCATCTCGCGCATGTGCACCAGCACGTTCATGCCCATGCGCTGCGCCTCGCCGAGTTCCGGCTGCGCCAGCACCGTGGCGTCGAGCACCTTGGCGCTGAGGCCGGCCAAGCGCTGCGACGCGCCGCCGGCCTGGAGAATCGTCACCGACTGGCGCGGCACATTCCACTCTTTGAGCGCGAGCAGAATCGCCAGCTCGTTGGCGCCGCCGAAGCCGACGATGCCGATCTTCTTGCCGGCGAGATCTTCCGGCTTGCGAATTTCTTTTTGCGCGACGAAGCTGAACGGAAAGGTGTTGAGCGAGCCCGAGATCATCACCAGATCCGCGCCCTGCGCAATCGCGTTGATCGTCGTCACCGCGTCGACCTGCGCGAATTGCACACTATTGCTGAGCAGCGCCTGAACCTGCCGGGTCGATCCAGGAGTCAAGACCAGATCGCCGTTGAAGCCGTATTTGGTCAGCAGGCCGAGATCCTTGGTCGCCCAGAGCGGCGACTGAAAGCCGCCGAAGCCGGCATATGCGATAACATAGCTCTCCTCGGCACGGACGCCGGCCGGCATTAACAACAATGCGATTATGAGCCAGAGCTTCTTGATCATCGAGTCTCCCCCGGATATATCGAGGCGCGGCTATGAATTTTTACTAGCGTAGGAGCGCTCGATCTCGGCGATGCGCTCGCGCACGTGCTGCTTGAAATCGACGTTCGTCGGGATCACTTCGGAGAGCGCCTGCAAATGCAGCAGGCGATTGGCGCCGGCGTCTCTGATCACGTGTTGCGGGTCGCGCCCGCCTTTTGCGTCTCGCATGCCGTTCAAGATCAATTTGCGCGCGGCAACGATCGCCTTGTCGGAGGTCACGAGATGCTCCGCCGTGCGATCCTGCACGGCCCCCTGGCTCTCGGTCGCGAACGCATCGTGGGCCTGAAAATTCAGCCCCATGCCGGTAAAAGTCTGCGTGTGCATCGACTCGCGGTCCTGCTGATAGCGATTCGCGGCCGTGCGTGTCAGCCGATAGTCCGGGGTCAGCTCCGCGCGCGAACGGGTGCGCATGAATTCGTCGAGCGGCTTCTCGCGGCTGAAGGAAAAAATATATTTCCAGTGGCTGGTGTCGTCGATCGGCACGTGCCAGTGAATGGAATAGCCCGAGCCGACGTTGGAGCCGCCGAAGACCGACACATTCGGCATGACGAAATTGGTGACCCGGACGTAGCGCTTGTCGCGCCCGGCGCTACGCAGCGTATAAATTCGCAGGCCGAAGTCCGTGATCTCCACTTCCATGGTCGGCGCGATGTCCTCGCCGAGCAGTTTATTGTCGCTGGAGTTGCTGCCCGGAACCGTGCGTCGGCGCGCGATCTGCGCTTCGTCCAGGCACTGATGTAAAAATGAGAGATGCACCGGATCGATGTTGCCCTCGTTCCCCTGGAGATAATTGCAGGTCTCATAGATTTTCGTCGCCGTTCGATGTTCGGCCGGCACGGTGAGAAACTCGTAGTTGGGTGGCAAGGGTGCTCCGCCGGGGCCCATGTAAGTCAGAATGACGCCGCCCATCTCCCGGCACGGATAGGCCTGGTGGCGAATCTCGTTTTTGTGCGCGCCGCCGCCAGGCTCGCCGGGTTGCTCGAGCACCCGCCCGCAAACATCATAGAGCCAGCCGTGGTAAAGGCAGCGAAGCCCGCCGTCTTCGATCCTGCCGTAGCTCAAGTCGGTGCCACGGTGCGAGCAATGAAGCCCGATCAAACCGATACGGTCCTGATCGTCGCGAAACAACACCAGCTCTTCGCCAAGAATTTTCACCTTGCGCGGCGCCGAGCCTTGCGGCAATTCTTCGCTCAGCGCCACGGGCTGCCAATAGCGCCGCAAGAGCTCGCCGCATTCCGTCTGTCGGTCGGTTTGAGTGAGCAATCGGTTTTCTTCAGCGCTGATCATGGGCTATTCCCCCGGCAACCTGTTTCGCTCTACTTCAAAAAGATCTTTCAATGATCCGTCGCACCGGCGAAAGCCGGTGTCCAGTTTTGGAAACCTGGATTCCGGCATGCGCGGAATGACGGAGAGACACCGAAATTCCACTAAGGCCATCACTATTGTAGCAGTGTTTCGTACAAATCGGCCCATTCTGGATTAAAGCCTTCAATCAATCTTATCTTCCGGGTCCGCTTCTCTTCCTTTATTGCCTTCTCCCGCGCGATAGCGGTTTCCATCGTATCGTAAAGCTCGTACCAGACTAATCGGTGGACACCATACCGGCGCGTAAATCCTTCGACCAGATCGTTTTTATGTTGCCACACACGTTGAATCAAATCAGATGTCACACCAGTGTACAACGTGCCCTTTCGCCTGCTGGCGAGCAGATACACGCAGGGCTGTTTCATACCACAGGCTTCTTCTGCATGCCCACCGTATCCTCTGAAAGCCGCCGACTCTATCCAGAATTCAAAAAGCGATCAAGTAATTCGATTTGCCTCGTCACACCGGCGAAAGCCGGTGTCCAGTCTTCGAAAAACCTGGATTCCGGCATCCGCCGGAATGACTTAAACTCCGCACAACAGACTATTTACTTCGTAGCTTAAGACGAGACCTGCCTTACCAAATCGTCGATAAAACCGGCGTCGTCCAGCTCTTTCAGCCAATGCAAATCCCACAACGAGAGGGGGTTTAAGCCTTTAGCCGCTGGATATTCTATCGTAGCGATCTCGTAGGTGTTGGCGATGGCTTGCGGCGTCGGATACGGACGAATCTTGAGGCCGCTTACGACCGAAACGAAACGCCGCTTGAGTTCGCCGTCATCAGAAAACTCCATGGCGCTTTTCATCTCCAGCGCCAAGCTCGCCAACGCATCGCCGGATTGAAGCGTCAGCCACACCAGAGCGTGAACCACCGCTTTGATGTAAGCCGATAGCAATGCGGAATTCTCGTGGGCAAATTGTGCGCGGCACGCCTGAGCAAACTGTCCGACAATCGGAATCTCCGGGACGGACAGTATTTTCAAGCCCGCCGCCAGCGCGTCGGGCAAATACAGCGGCGACATGAAAGCCGCCGCAGCGTCGCCACTAACAACTTTCTTCCATTGCCCCCAGCGGCCGACTTCCTTGTCATGAACCAGAACAGTCGTCACATCATTTTCCAAGCCCATCATCCTTAGCCAGAGCGTTACCGCGTGCGGTTGACCGTGGGTGCGCACGGCCAAAGTTCTGCCCCTCAAGTCTTCGACCCTCGACACATTCTGCGCTGCGACCAGATCCAACCCGCCGCCTTTACTTGGCGCGCACAAAAACGACACCTTTCTCCCCCCCGGATCGCTTCTTCATAGAGATACTCGAGGTGCTCGATGATCATGTCGGCGGCGCCGTTGAACAGCGCGGCTTCGTATTCGTCGCCGTCTTTGATCTTCACCACGCGCACGTCGAGTTCGTAGTGGCGCCGCGCCATCTCTCGTATGGCGAAGATCACCGGCAGGCGGTCGTCGTCGCGGTAGGCGAGAGTGAGACTTTGCATGTGCTATTTATACTTCGCGACCCGGCGGCGCTTCGCTCGCGTCGGCGGCGCGGACCCGCGTGGCAAAGCTGATGTCCGGCCGCACTTTCAAGACGCTGCCGCGCTCCACGCGCACGGTTCCTGTCTTGGAGCCGCGCGGCTTTTTTACGTGGCGCGCGCGTGTGCAATGAACTGGAACAACGCCGGCGTTGCGCGCCTTGCTGTGGTAAGCGGCAACGGCCGCGGCCTGCTTCAAGGTTTCGCGGCCCGGCTCCGCGTCGGCGCGCGCCCGTAGAATCACATGGCTGCCGGGAACATAGTCGACGTGAAACCACCAGTCGTTGGGGCCCGCCATCTGCGTGCTCAAGTAATCGTTATCGGCGTCGGTGGCGCCGGCCCAAACCGTCCAGCCGCCAGGAAGCTCGTAAGAAATGATGCGAGGTTTTGCTGCAGCCAAAGTCTACTTGCCCGGGAAGCGTTTGAAGAAACCTTCGTCGTCAAGGCTTTTCAGCAGTGAGAGATCGAGAAACTCCGCCGCTTTCTTGCCCTTGAGATGCGGCAGCGAACTGCTCAAGTCCTCGATGTCGTTCTGGATCGCCTCTTCGTTGGGAAACGGCCGCTGCGGAATCGAGCCGAGGAGATAGTTCTTGTGCATCGATTCCAACAATTTTTGATCTTCGATCTTCATGTACTTGCGGTAAATCCGCATGGTCAGATCTTTGTTGCTCCGCCCGATCGCGGTGCCCTCGGTCACCGCCATGATGAACGCCTTGAGCTGGCGCGGCCGTGTCTTGATGAGCTGGCGGCTGGTAGCGATGTCGCTACCGGTGGTGTACACGCCGGCGTCGTAGAGATCGGCGAGGACGTTGAATTTCATGCCGCGACTGCCCAGTTGCAGCAGGTTGTCCTCGGTGCCCAACGTCGCGTCGATCTTGCCATGGATCATCATCAACATGCGGCGATCTGATTCGCTGACACCTGTGGCGAGAAGCTGCACATCCTTGCCGGGAACCAGGCCTAGCTTGGGCATCAAGCGTTGCAAGGCGAAATCCGAGCCGGCGCCGATCCGGCTCGAGCCGATGATTTTGCCTTTGAGGTCCTGCACGGATTTGATGTTCGGATTCGCGATCAGCTTGTAGGAAATGTGGCCGAGGCTGGCGATGATCGCGATCGGCGCGCCGCGCGCCGCCGCACCGATGGCCGAGGAACCCGAAGCCGCGATGATGTCGACGCTGCCGCCGAGCAGCGCGTTGACCGAAGTTACCCCCGAAGAGATGTAAATCAAATTGCCGTCGAGACCGTACTTCTCAAAGAGTCCCAAATCCTTGGCGATCCAAAGCGGGCCGCGTGTCCCCGATACCGACGCGTAAGAAATTGTAAACGACTCCAACTTTTTGTCTTGCGCGCCAGCACTCAATGGCACAGCAAACGCAATCACAACCGCCAGCTTCAACCCGAACAATCGCTTGATCATCGCAAAATCGATCCTCGATCTTCTATCCTCTATCCTCGGTTCTCAATAATGCTCGCCTTCTTTCAACGTGCGAATGCCGGCGCGGATCTGCGCCTTCGATTTCACCTTGTGCTTATAAAGGAGGAACGGCCAGGCGCGATAGGGATTTTCCAGCCGTGCATTGTTGCGGCCGCGACCGGCATCCGCCATCGGCTTGACCGTGGAAATACTCATCATCAGAAGCTGATCCTGGCAGGCGCGCTCGAGTTGGATCGCCGAAATGCACGCGCCTTCGATGCCGGGTCCGACCACAACCACACCGTGACCGCGTAGAAATGTCGCGTAGTGCGGTCCGAGGTTCTCAACCATTTGCTGCGCCAAAGGAAAATCGTTGATACCGCGACTGATGGGAAATATCGGCACGCCGTCGGCAAAGATGCGCGCTTCGCGGTTGAACGGAACCAAGCCGCCGTCGAGCAAGCCGACCAGAATCGAATAGCGCGCATGACAGTGAATCACGCTGTTCACGTCGGGCCGCGCCTTGTAGACCGCCGCGTGAATCGGCGATTCAGAAGGAATCGGTCCCTTGCCGGCAATACGTTTACTCTCGAAGTTTACTGTGCAGATGTCTTTCGGGTCGGCGAGCACGCCGGCGAAGCGCGGATTGATGAGAAACGTTTCCGTGCCCGGTATGCGCGCGCTCAAATGGCCCGAGCCTGAAAGCACGCCTTCGCCGGTAATGACTTGGATGCCTTCGACCAGACGGCGCTTGAGATTTTCGATTTTCGATTTTGGATTTTCGATTTTCGGCCGCACTTGAGTTGCACCATCGTGCTACCGCGCTACCTAACATGCGCTCCGCTTTGCGTCAACGCAGCGGTCGAATTGACTTGCGGACGGACTTTACGTTACCTGAACGGCATGTCGATCAAGATTTGGCTTCGAGTGAATCTTCCCGCGAGCGAATTGACAAAGCTCTGTGAAAACACGCCGGAATGCGAGTTCCGTCAAGGCGAGGACCAGGCAACAATGGACAGCCAATGGATCAACCAGGTGGACGGCGTTTTCACCGAAGCGCCGCTGCCCGACGAGCTGGTCCAGAAAATGACGAAACTCAAGTGGCTCCACGTAACCCGCGGCGGGGTCAATACCTATCTCACGCCGACAGTGAAGGCGCGCCCGATGCAAGTGACCGGGTCCAAAGGCATTCACGGCGCGGCCTTTTCCGAATTCGCCCTCGCCTGCATTCTCGCCTTCGCCAAAAAATTCCCCGACTGCATGGAAGCGCAGCGCGAAAAGAAATGGCAGAAGCTCGAGCCGATCGAGATCGAAGACAGCACTCTCGGCATCGTCGGCCTCGGCACCGTCGGCACAGAGCTCGCGCGCAAAGCCAAACTGCTCGGCATGCGAGTGCTCGCGACCAAACGCACCGTCATCGAAAAGCCCCACTACGTCGACGAGTTGGGCACGCCGGAATTTCTCCCCGACCTGCTCGCGCAATCCGACTATGTCGTACTGCTCCTGGCTTCCGTGCCGTCGACGTTCAACATCATCGGTGAGAATGACCTGCGCCGCATGAAAAAGAGCGCCTACCTGATCAACCTCACCGGCGGCCGCGCCATCGAAGACTCTCTGTTGATCCGCGCCCTCAAGGAAAGCTGGATCGCCGGCGCCGCCCTCGACGCCTTCGCCAAACAACCGCTGCCGCCGGATTCCGAGTTGTGGAACCTTCCCAACGTGATCATCACACCGCGCATCGCCGGGATCACCAGCCAAAAATGGCCCGCGCTGTTACCGATCTTCCAGGAGAACCTGCGGCGCTTTGTTGCGGGTGAGCCATTGAAAAATCTCGTGGACAAAGATCTTGGCTATTGATCATTCCGGTCTCTTCCACACATTTAAGGGACCAACTAAAAACAGATCCTGGGCCTAATTTCGTGAGTCGGCGCATTAACTCGTTGATAGCTCTCGGAATCGCTCTGCTTTTAACCGCAAGCCTGACCGTTGCCGCGCAGTTGTCGCATCAAGCCGGAGCGGAGGTTTGGGCGCAGATCCTGTCGTGGCCGAATACGCTGCTGCAGAGTGTTATACCATGCCACAACATTGGAACGAGCGACCACCCGTTCTGTGAAGGAACTCCTCTGAACTTACTTGCTTACTGGGCAAGCTATCCATTTAGCATCTTCGTGTACTCGGTAATCGCATATTTCATTGTTCGCCGGTAGGCCCGTCACCCGGATGACGCCTCGCGGAATCCGAGTCCCTGGATTTCGCTTCGCGCCATCCAGGCTACGTGAACCAAGAGCAACGAGTTTGAACCAGCGAGCTGCTGCGGTATATACTTTGCCTATGTCAGTGAACCTACCTTTAAAGGAAATGTCGCTGCGCGAAAAATTAGCGGCGATGGAGCTGCTTTGGGAAGACCTTAGCCGTTCGCCCGCAGCTGTTGAATCCCCTGCCTGGCACGAAGACGTTCTCTCCGAGCGGCGCCAGAAAGTCGCCGAGGGCAGCGCTCGATTTAACGATTGGGAAACCGCCAAAACAAAGATTCGTAAGAAGCTGCGGTGAGAATCGAAATTCTAGACGAAGCTCAAGAGGATTTGATCGAAGGTTTCCGCTTTTATGAACAAATAGAGATCGGCGTCGGGTCTTATTTCTTGGACTGCCTCTTCGCGGACATCGACTCTCTGCTCCTTTTCTCCGGCATCCATCCAACTGTTTTCGGCTATCATCGATCTCTTTCGAAACGATTTCCGTTCGCCATTTATTACGATGTATCCGGAGATTTGATACGTGTGCATGCCGTCCTCGACTGCCGCAGAAATCCATCCTGGACTAGGAAGCGGTTACGCGGTGGGTAATGAATCCTTGTTAACCTAGATTAGCCTATCCGAATGAAACCTCGTGGGATCCGGAATTCCTGGATTTCGCTGCGCTCTGTCCGGGCTACTGGGGCTTCCCCGCTTGCCTTGTGTCTTTCGACTCAACGATTTGAACGGCTTGAACGACTGAAACGACTGGAACGCCATCTCTCCGTTCACCTTGTCGCCCCCGTGGTTCTGTAGTAGATTTTGACCCAACAATAATCGGGAGGAAAATCCTATGGCATCGATCCTCTACGTCGCTACTGATGAAGGCGTGGTGACAATCAAAAGCGAAGACGGTCATAACTGGAAACAGGAACATCACGGGCTCAAGGATTGGCAGATCCCCGAAGTTGCGGTGTCGCCCTCGGCGCCGAACAAAGTTTTCGCCGGCACTCGCGGCGACGGCGTCTGGGTCAGTGAGGATTTTGGCGCAAGTTGGAAAAAACCCTGCTATGGCAAGCGCGGACCGGGAAAAGTGCGTTGTCTGGCCTTCGATCCGCACGACGCCAAGACAATTTATGCCGGCACGGAACCCATCGATGTTTTTGTCAGCCGCGATGAAGCGAAAAGTTGGGAGAGATTGGATTCCGTCTGGAACATCCCCTGGGTGTCAACGGTGACTTATCCGGTCGCCGCAGTCGAACCTCACGTGCGCGACATCACCATCGATGCCAAAGACCCGAAGACCATGTACGTCGCGTTGCAAGTCGGCTACATGCTCAAGACCACTGATGGCGGCAAGAATTGGGAGCTGCTCAACAAGAATCTCGACTGCGACGTGCACACCATCGTGCTCCATCCCGAAGACAGCAGCAAGATTTTCATTGCCACCGGCGGTCATGACTGTCGCGCCGGCACAGCACCGGGCCGCGCGCTGTATTCGAGCGCGGACGGCGGGAAGAGCTGGGCGCCCATGGCGATGGAGTTCAAGGAAGAATATTCGGTGCCGCTGGCAGTGCACCCGACCAAACACAACGTGCTCTATTCCGCCGTGGCCAACGGTCAGCCCGGTCAATGGCGAAAGCGTGGCGGCGACGCGCAAGCGTTTTTGATTCAGTCCACCGACGCCGGCCAGAGCTGGAAGAAACTCGACGGCGCGGTGTCTCAGGCGAATCGAAGCTTCGTCGAAAGCTTCGCCTTCGATCCGGCCAACGCCGACCACCTGTACGCGGCGCAGCAGAACGGCGATCTTTTCGGCAGCGACGACAGTGGCAACAGTTGGTTCAAGCTGAATCTCTCGGTGCCGGAACTCTCCGACATGAAAGCGGCGAGCGCGTAGGAAACGATTGGAGTGTTGGAGTAGTGGAGTTCCGGATCTGAGATCCATCACTCCAATACTCCGTCACTCCAACACTCGAGCTTTTTGAACTTATGGCAAACCTGATCGGCTGCGCGGCCATGTCCCATGCGCCGCAGCTCATGCTCAATCCAGATAACTGGCACTTGCTCAACATGCGCCGGGGCGAGAACCTACCCGACAAGCCGGGCCTGGAAAAAGAAACTTCGGAAGTGAAGTGGGCAAAATGGAACGGCTGCATGGCGGCGATCGAGCAATTGCGCGAACAGATCGACAGGCTCAACCCCGACGTGCTGATGGTGGTCGGCGACGATCAGCATGAAAATCTCGTCGATGACAACATGCCGCCGTTTACGATCTTCATGGGCGAGGAAGTGGAAGCGAGCGTCAGTCTGCGCTACTTGAACCAGTCCAAGTCGGAGAATCGCACGCACTATCGGGTCGCCGCGAAACTCGCCGAAGGTCTCGTCAACGGCCTCATGGATGAAGGTTTCGATCCGTCCTACTCGAAGAAGACTCGCTACGACGGCGGCCTCGGCCACGCTTTTGCGCGGGTGCTCAAGTTTCTGACTCCGCGTGCTGATCGTCTCGTCGTACCCGTGATGGTGAACACTTATTACCCGCCGGCGCCCTCCGCCGAGCGCTGCGTCAACTTCGGCCGCGCTGTAGCGCGCGTGCTGCAGCAGATTCCCGGCACCGAGCGCGTTATGGTGGTCGCTTCGGGCGGCCTCAGCCACACCAAGATCGACGAGAAACTGGACGCTGGATTTATCCAGGCGCTCAAGGGAAATGATTTGAACTACATGGCCGGCATGCACGCGGCGGACCTCGTGGAAGGCACCTCCGAGATTCGCAACTGGATCGTCACCGCCGCCGCGGCCGATCGGCGAGGAACGTTACTCGATTATTTTCCGCTTTATCGCAGTACTACCGGCGTCGGCTGCGCCATGGGGTTTGCCTACTGGGAGATCAACTGAATCGGGCGAGCCTCTGCCGACGCTTCGCATCTTTTACCAAGCTCACGAATGACCGAACCTTCCACCCATACCGATCCACGAACCGTGGATCGGTTCGCAGCCTTTCGTTACCGCGACTTCCGGCTTTTCTGGTTGAGCCTGTTCACCTCGAACATCGGTACCTGGATGCAGATGACGGCGGTCAACTGGCTTTTGTACAAGCTGACGAAATCGCCGCTTCAACTCGGCATCAACGGCCTGTTTCGTGCCGTACCGGCCATCGGCCTGGGAATCTTCAGCGGCGCTCTGGCCGACCGCTACGATCGCAAGAAGCTCTTGCTCACCACACAAACACTTCTCGGTTTGCTGGCGCTCCTGCTCGGCGTGCTCGATCATTCCGATAACATCCGGCCCTGGCATATCTACACGATCACTTTTTTCAGCGCCGCCGTCGGTTCCTGCGACGGACCGGCGCGGCAATCGCTCTTTCCATCGCTGATCCCGCGCTCCGTGTTGCCCAACGCAGTGGCGCTGAATTCGATTCTCTGGAAAGGCGCGGCCCTGCTCGGTCCGATGCTCGGCGGCCTCGCCATCAGCTGGATCGGCACCAGCGGAGCGTTCTATGCCAACGCCGCGAGCTTTCTGGCGGTGATCGTCGCGCTGATCTTGATGCACACTCCCGTCGTCCCCGCCGGACAGAGCCGCCACATCGTCGACGAGATGAAAGCCGGCCTGACCTTCGTGTATTCGCAGAAAGTCATCCTCGGCGTCATCATCATGGAGGCGACCACGTCGATCTTCGGCCTCGATAACGCGATCTTGACGATTTTCGCCAGCGACATCTTGCGGGTCGGCGCTCACGGCTTCGGCCTGCTGCAATCGGCGCGCGGCCTCGGCGCGGTAATCGGTTCAGTGCTTTTTATCACGGTCGGCCAGCGTCCCGAGCAGGGCAAGATCCTGCTCACCGTGGCATTGCTCTACGGCGCCGGGTTTGCGCTCTTCGGCTTGGCGCCGTCGTTTTCGCTGGCGCTGCTCCTGCTCACGTTCGTCGGCGCCGTCGACACAATTTGGGCATCGGCGCGAAGCACGATTCTCCAGTGGCTCGCGCCCGATCGCTTGCGTGGCCGGGTGATGGGAATTTTTCAACTGAGCAATCAAGGCCTGAATCCGCTTGGTCAGGTCGAGACGGGATTGCTTGTGCCTGTCGTCGGTGCTCGGCTCGCCACAGTGCTGGGGGGCTTGATCGTTTCCACGGTGACGGTTGCCACCGCGCTCAAGATTTCCGAACTGCCGCGCTTCAATCTGGACGCGCCGCGCCGCGACCGCGAAACCACGAAGGTTCCCGCGCTGTAACAAGTCACGCTTCTGCGCCCGCCACTCTTTCGCGCTCTCTTCAGTTCGTATACAAGACGGTTTTAATGAGCGACTCGCCGAACTCTCCCACGGCGCCGATCGGACGCCTCGCCGCTTTTCGCTACCGCGACTTTCGCCTGTTCTGGTTGAGCTTGTTTATCTCCAACATCGGCACCTGGATGCAGATGACGGCGACTAACTGGCTGCTGTATCAATTGACCAATTCGCCGGTGCAGCTCGGCTTGAACGGCGTGTTCCGCGCGATCCCGGCGATTGCGCTGGGCTTGATCAGCGGCACCTTCGCCGACCGTTACGACCGGCGAAAACTCTTGCTGCTGACTCAGCTCGTGCTCGGCGCGCTGAGTCTTGGCTTGGGCGCGCTCGATCAGGCCGGCCATATTCAGGCCTGGCAGATTTACCTTTTCACATTTATCAGTTCCGCGGTGGGATCCTTCGATGGGCCGGCGCGCCAGGCGCTGTTTCCCGCGCTCGTGCCGCGCGCGGTCCTGCCCAACGCAGTCGCGTTGAATTCGCTGCTCTGGAAGGGCGCGGCCTTGATCGGCCCGACTCTGGGCGGCATCGCCATCGCCGCCATGGGTACCGCCGGCGCATTTTATGCCAATGCCGTGAGCTTTCTCGCCGTGGTGATCGCGCTGCTGCTCATGCGCTCGAGCGCCGCCGTTCCCGTCGTTCAACGCCGTCACTTTTTGCAGGAAACCCGCGACGGATTTTCCTATATTGCTTCGCGCCCGGTCGTTCTCGGTCTCACTGTCATGGAAGCCGTCGCTTCCGTTCTCGGTCTCGATCACGCTATGCTGACGATTCTCGCCAGCGATGTATTTCGGGTCGGCGCGCAGGGTTTCGGATTTTTACAATCCGCCCGCGGCGTGGGCGCGGTGATCGGCTCGAGTTTTTTCATCGCCATGGGACAACGGCCGGCGCAGGGAAGAATGCTTTTCGCCTCTGCCGTACTGTACGGCGCCGGCTTCGCGATCTTCGGTCTGTCGCCATCCTTTCCGATCGCGCTCGTTCTCCTTGCTTTCGTCGGCGCCACCGACACCATCTGGGGTGCCACCCGCGGCACGATCCTGCAGATGCTTACCCCCGAGCATCTGCGCGGGCGGGTGATGGGCGTTTTTCAGCTCAGCAATCGCGGACTCCATCCGCTCGGCCAGACCGAAACCGGCTTGGTCGTTCCTCTGATCGGCGCGCGCGAGGCGACTTTCCTCGGCGGTGCGGTGATCTCCGTGATCACTCTGCTCACCGTATGGCGTGTGCCGGGCATCGTTCGATTCAGACTGGACGAGATCGAAAAAGAAGCGACGGAGCACCCCATCGCGCAGAAAGAACCGCGCACCAATACGACACTCGCGGGTATCGATTCTTAAAAGCTGCCTACGTTGCAGGATTCCGCTCGGGAGTAAGGAGAGATTTGAGTTTATCTTGGCCGGCCTAAATCAGGTCTCACGCGGCCAGAGCGTCATACCATCGGCCTTGAGCTCGAGGAATATCTTGCCGCCGGTCTTGAGCTGCTGCGCCTCCGGCGAGACAATCACGCGGGTTTCTTCGCCCAAGGTCACGGTGTACTCGTAGCGGTCGCCGAGGAACTGCACCGACTGCAGGGTGCCTTCGACCACGTTGCCATGGCCGCCGCCGTTGGTGGAAAGGGCGATCTTTTCCGGACGGATCGCGACCAGTGCCGGTTGGCCCGCGGCCAGCAAACCGTTGGACGGAGAAATCACATTGATTCGCGGCACGGTCAGCGAAGAAGCGCCGACGCCGCGCACTTCGACACGAACCTGATCCTCGGACAACGCGCCGATCTGGCCGGGCAAGAGAAATGTCTTGCCGAGAAAATCCCGCACGAACGGCGTCGCCGGCTTGAAATACACTTCCTCCGGCGTGCCCACCTGTTCGAGCACGCCGAACTTCATGATCGCGATCCGATCCGACAGGCTGAGCGCTTCGGTCTGATCGTGGGTCACGAAGATCACCGTGACGTGGACGCGGCGCTGCAACGATTTCAATTCGCGCCGCATTTCTTCGCGGAGCTGCGCATCGAGATTGCTGAGCGGCTCGTCGAGCAAAAGAACGCGAGGCGAAAAAACTAGCGCGCGCGCCAGCGCGACCCGCTGCTGCTGCCCACCGCTGAGCGCAGGCGCGGGCCGTTCTTCAAGGCCAGCCAGGCCGACCAGCGCCAGCACCTCGGCCACTTTTTTTTCTGCCTGCGCGCCTTTGATGCCGCGAAGCTTGAGCGGATAGGCGACGTTCTCGAAAACCGTCATGTGCGGCCACAGCGCGTAGGACTGAAACACCATGCCCATGTTGCGCTTTTCCGGCTTGATGAAAACGCCTTTGTCCGGAGCCACCAGACATTGGTCGCCCATATGGATCGCGCCGCCGTCGGGCTTCTCCAGGCCGCCGATCATGCGCAAGGTCGTAGTTTTGCCGCAGCCGCTAGAGCCGAGCAGAGTGAAAAATTCGCCCTCGGCAATCTCCAGATGGATGCGGTTCACCGCCACCACCTGATCGAAGGTCTTGTAGAGATTTTCTATGCGCAGAACGCTCACGTCGTCACTCTCGAACACGAGTATGGAGGATAGAGAATTGAAGACGGCAAAAGCTCCGACGCAATCCTCGATCCTCTATCATCGATCCTCGATTAAACACCTTCACTCCGCCCGAATGCCGACCTTCAAACCAAAGGAGCGCGCCACGACGGCGACACCGAGGGTTAGAAGCGTTACTAGAATAATTGTAATGCTGGCAACCTCGCGATAGCCCGCAGCGACCTGATCGAGCGCGAGGAGAGAAAGCGTCCGCGTTTCGGACGTCGCCAGCAGAATAATCGCCGAGTTGTGCTGCGCCGCGAACATGAATTTGATCACCGCGACGAGCACCATGGTCTGCGCCATCAGCGGAAAGACGATACGAAAATAAGTGCGCCAGAATCCCGCCCCCGACATGCGTGAGGATTCTTCCAGCTCCTTCCCGAGCTGGATGAAATTGGACTTTAGAATCTGCGTCGCCAGGGTAATACCGCCGAGCATCTGCGCGATCACCAGCAAAAAAATCGTCCCGTAAAAGGGCCGGAAGAACGGCGTGCCGAGAAACATCCAGAGAAGGCCGAGCCCGGCCAAAACCCCGGGGATGGCCGACGGCAACCAGCAGATCGTATCGAGCACCGAGCGGCCCTTGAGTCTTGTTCGCACCAGCACGTAGCCGATCAAGGAAAACGCCAGCGCGCCGACAACTCCGGCGCTGATCGCGACGATCAGCGTGTTGTGCAGTCCCTGAAGTATCCGCGGGTCGTTGAGCGCCATCTTCCAATATTCGAGGGTCCAGGTCTTCGGCAGATTGAAAAATCCGAAGCGGGTCATGAAGCTGCCGCCGATCACGCTCAGCAGCGGCACGACGTCAAGAATGAAAACCATCAGAGCCACCAGCGCCGTTGCCGGATAGCGCCAGGCGCCGAGATCGATGATCTTCGGCTTGAACTGACCGGTAACGGTAGTGAACTGCCGGCGCGTGATCAGCCGGCGCTGGATCGGGATAAAGGCGGCAAGAAAAATCAGGATAACACTGCCCAGGGCCGCGGCTTGATTGACCAGCGGCGGTTCCTGGCGCGCGAGATCGACGATCTTGGTGGAGTAAACGTAAAAGCTCCACGGCACGCCGAGCAACAGCTCGATTTCGAAGCTGCTGAAAATGCGGATTACGCTCAGCAAAAACACCACAACGATCACCGGCGTCATCGCCGGCACGGTGATGCGCATCATGGTCGTCAGCGCGCTCGCGCCGGACATCCGGCTCGCCTCCTCCATGGACGCGTCCATGCGGCGAAACGCCGGCGTCATCAGCATCACTTTGGTGGAAATGCCGTTGCTGACGAGATGCACCCAGATAATTCCAGCGAACGAGTAGATGTCGAAGTTGAGCCCGCCGAGCAGCGGCAGCTGGCGCAGCCAGGAATTGATCAGGCCGGTGCTCGGGTCAAGCAGCAGCATCCAACCGAAGGTCGTCGCGAGACCGGGCAGAAAAAACGAAATCCAAAAACCGAATTCCAAGGCATTGGCGAAAAGAATATTGGTGCGCGCCAGCAGCCAGGAGATAAAAATTCCCAGCGGCAGCGCGACTATCTGAAGCACGATGCCAATCCTCACGCTGTTCCAGAGCGAGCGCCAGATGCCGGGTTCGCTGAAGGCTTCTCTCCAGGACTTGAGACCGTAGACCGGCGGTTCGGCAATCGTGGCGGTGTTGAAGCTGTTGATGACGATCAGCGCCAACGGGTAAAGCACGTAGAAGCCCATGGCGGCGATCAGCACCGCCATGAGCGCAGTGCCGCCGTCCAACCGCGGCAGCCATGTCCTGGGACCGATGTCTAGATTCGCTGTTTCAGTTTTCGCCATGAGTTCGGCCCTATGCCGAGCAGCGAGTTCTAGCGCGGGAGTAAATTGAGTGCAAGCCGCAATCGCACTATTTCTGCGTGCATCCCGGATGGTAAGGCATGTTGCAGCGCGCGCCGGCTTTTATCATCGCCGCCTCGAAGTCCTTATGGATCTGCGGATCCTCGTCTTCGAATTCGATCTGGCCGCCGCCGAGCTTCACGCTGGTAAAAGTGCCGCCTTCCCCGTCCTGGGAGCGCATGAATTTGTAGCGCCAGTTGTTCCAGCGCAGCGCCAGATAGCGCGCCGGCTGAGCGCCGGAATTGAAGTGCTGATGGAACCACTGATCCGGCGGCACCACCACGCTGCCCGGCCCCCAATCGACCCGCTGCATCGCTTCGCCCGCCGGCCAGAGAACGGAATAACCCTGCCCGGAAAGAACGATGACGTGAGCGCCCGGACCATGTTTGTGGCCCTTCTTGTAAGTGCCCACGGGAAATTCCGAGATGTGCGCGCCCATGGTGTTTTTGGCCAGGTTGAATTTCATGTTGGTGCTGCCCTTGCCGCGCTCGCTGTAATCCGTGAGCTTCAAGGTATGCGTGTCGGGCACGAAGTTGGTGGTGAGAAAAAACCGGCCGGTCAGTTCACCCTGGCCGCTGAAGTAACCTTCGGTGCGCGGATCGAAGCGGTCGAGAAAGGTGTACTCGCTGTTGAAAATATAGTCCGGATTGTGAAACAGGTTCATCATGAAGCAGCAGTTGGTCACCGCGAAGTAGCGCGCCGGCTCGCTGCCGCTGGCGTTGAAGTGCTGGTAGTCGGCGTTGAGCGGCATCGCGAACATGCTGCCCGGCCCCCATTCGAAAGTGTGTTTCTTGCCGTCGCGCTGCCACACGCTGGTGGCGCCGTAGCCCTTGGTCACGTACACCATTTCTTCGTACATGTGACGCTGCGGCTTGATTTTGCCGCCGGGAGGAATCTCGCAAACGTAGGCGTCGTTGGTGCCGCCGGTGCCGTCGAGCACGACCATCGAGCAGCGCACGCCCTTTAGGTCCCAATGCTCGAGTTCGAGCGTGTTGACGTCTTTGACAAAAAACCCGCGCACGACAGGAATGTTTTGTTCCGCCTGCCAGTACTTGTAGGTATCGATGCGTTCGGGTTTCAAATCGGAACTGATCTGCGCCGTGCTTTCCGCCATTGAATGTGCCTCCTCAAAACTGCTTCAAGTTGAACGATTGAATTCTGATTGAATCGGCGCCGCCGCGCTCAATCAGCGCGAGAAAATCTACGCGACCTTCTGCTGCGGCCCGAAGAGACCGATACGCTCGTTGACCACTGCGAATTCGATCAGCCGATTCTTACTTGGATCGCGCACCACGCCGAGCGGCTCGCCGCCCTTCTTCACGACCTCAATCTGCTCGCGCAGCATTTTGCGCAACAGAATAATTCCCTCGTCGCCTGCGCCAAGATGTTCCTTCGTCCGGTCCGTCGGCGCGCCTTGGGTTTCCCACGCCATGGCGTCCTGCACCAAAACGAAATCGAGCCGGTATTCGCCGTTCTCGTCGCGGATCGGAAAATACTCCCACGGCGTCTCGGCGTCCGCCGGCGAGTGGTCGACTTCATTCGGGGTGAAATAGACCACGTAGACCTGCGTGTGCGCATCGTCCACCGGCACGCGAATCTGCACATTATGGCGCACGAGCCCGTCCGTCTTGATGGTGCGAAACACATGGCGCAAAGTCATCGGAAAAACCAGGGGGTGCTGGTCAAGCAGCGGCAAGTCGCCCGGCTTTCGCGGCGCCGTGCGGCGCTGTTTCTGAATGCCGTATTCGAAGGGAATGAAATGATGCTCCTCTTCGTACTTGTCGACCGAACTGCCCAGATGGGCGGTCTCGCCGTGAAGCCAGTAGAGATGGGACGGGTCCACGGAATTTTCCATGGGCTGAAGCCAGTTGCAACGATAGACCTCGTGCTTCTCGATCCACCGCCTGCCATGCTCCCAAACGAGCACGTCCCAGCGCGGTAGCAGCGGCCGCGGCTCGGGCCCGAGATAGGCCCACAAGAGGCCGCCGAGTTTTTCCACGGGATAGGCGACGTGCTTGACCTTGTCTTTAAAACCGGCGGCTTCAGGTTCCGCCGGCTGCTCGATGCATCTTCCCGCGCAATCGAATTTCCAGCCGTGGTACGGACAGCGAATACCTTCATCGTCTACCCGACCGAAAGCAAGCGAGGCGCTGCGGTGCGGGCATTGCTCGCCGACCACACCGTAACGACCCTTGCGATCGCGATAGACGACTAGATCTTCACCTAGCAGCCGCAATGGTTTGATCGGCTTCTCATCGGTTAGTTCGCCCGCACACGCCACCGGCATCCAATAACGGCGCAACAGTTCTCCCGCCGGTGTCCCGCGTCCGACTTGGGTCAAAGTTTCATTCTCTTCACGTGTGAGCATTTGAAGCTCCTCGAAACTCGCCGATCCGCTTATTTCCTCTCCGCCATGATTTCTTTCGCCAAATCGAAAATCGGTTTCATGTCGCCGTACTCGGGCTTCACCACATCGAAATATTTGACCCCGGGCTGCATTCGCGCGTCCGCGGGCAAGTCGTCTTTCGGTATATCGATGCGGCGGGAGTTGGCGGGATCGTCCACATCACCGAGCTTTTGCAGCGCGATCTGACCTTTGCGCGACAAAAACCAATTGAGAAAAACCTTCGCCGCGTTCGGATGAGGCGCCTGGTTCATTAAGCTCACCGATCCGCCGCCTGCCGAGAAGCTCGAGCCTTCTTTCCAGCGGTTGGTGTCGAAGTCATCCACGGGCAAACCCTGGTTCTTCGCGCGCATGGAGTCTTTGCAGCCCATGCAGATGGCATATTTCCCCTGCGCCAGCCAGTCGGTCATCTGGCGGAAATTTTTCGCGTAGGTGGCGTCCATACCGCCGAACAGCTTTTTCATGAACTCGGGACCGAGCTCCGGGCTGTAATAGTAAAACTGCATCGTCGCGCCGAGACCGGTGTCGCGCGGATCGAGGGAAACGATCTTACCTTTCCATTTGGCATGGGTGACGTCCCAGTAAGATTTGAATTCCTTCGTATCGACGAGCTTCGTATTGTAAGCGAGCTGCGCATTGCTCGGGCTCGCGATGAACGCAAAGATGTATTTTCCTTCCGGGTCGGCGTAGCGATGCTCGTGGGCATACCACTTGGAGGTATCGGTGACTTCGGGAAGAATCAGCGCCGGCTTGAGCGGGTCGAGCGCTTTGCCTTTATACAGCGTGTTATAGAGGCTGTTGGTGCCGCCACTGTAAACGTCGGCAAGAAATCTCCCGGCGCGCCGCTCGGCCATGAGCCGATTGGTGAGTTCGCTGCCGCGGCCGGTGACCGAGACCACGTTGATGCCCGGGAAATCGCGCTTGAAATCCTGCAGTAGGCCCTCATAGCGATAAATGTAAACCGTGACCTGCCCTTCTTTTCTGGCCGCAGCGAGCGTCTGCTCCCACTCTTTTTGCCAGTCCGCTTGCGCGGCGCGCGCGAGCGCGGGCAAGGCAAAGAGCGCTGCCGCCACCAGCAACGCCGCAAATATCTTTGTGACGCGTGCGAAATGAATCGTTGCGCTATTCGATTTTTCTTTCGTCCTTCCCATGGCCAAACTCAAAAGCACCTGAATACTTCCTTATAGTGCGATTTATGTCAACGGGAATTCGTGCGAAATGCCCAGCGATATTTGATGGTTAAACAATAAAACTATTTATAGAGCTCATCGATGAAGCCCGAGTGATCGAGCTGCCGAAGGTAGTGCAGATCCCAGAGCGCCAGCGGACTCTGTTCTTCGGTTTCCGGCGTTTTTAAACAGCAGAGTTTGTAGGCGTTGGCGACGGCTTCGTGATCCGGATAGGGCTTGGGCAGCAGTTTGGCGGCGCTCCGATAATTAACGTTTTTGCATTCGGGCACGCGGCGGCGAAGTCCGTCGAGGATCGCTTCGGTCTCGCCCCGGTGCGTGCGCGCGAAATGAATGCCCAGGACCTGCGCTTTGACGAGGCGCTCTGCCAATCCTGGCTTCTGCTCCAGAGTCGTCAATGTCGAAGTCAACGTCGGCCCATTGATCATCGGCAAGCGATCGAGATGCAGCACATGCAAGCCGACTTGCTCGAGCTTGTCCGTATTGCCGGTGACGAAGATGGCGTCGACTTTGCCGGATTTGAGCGCATCCAATTGCATCCCCTTGAACTCGTCGTTCGATTCGCTGAGCTCCACCCATTCGACTTCGTCCAGTTTCAGACCGCCGCGTAGCACGTAAAGCATGTGATTGCCGCGCGGATGATGATAGCCACCGATGGAATCCACCAAGGTCGTGTCGCCGATTTTTTTGCCGCGCAGGTCTGAAACCCGGCTTACCGGCGAGCGGGTCACCAAGCGGTCGTTGACCGAATTGGACGGTGAGGAGAGACACACGATCGGCCTGCCGCGCTTCACCAATAGATAAGGCGAGATGTGATTGCCGGAAACAAAATCGACTTCGCCGCCGAAGAGCGCCTTCTCGGCTGCCTCGGAGCTATTGCAAAACTCGAAGCGAACTTTCAACCCGACCTGCGCCCAGATACCGGCTTTTTCCATCACCTCCCAAATCGGCAGATGCGAATGGGAACGGAAAAAGCCGTGAATCTCCATCTCTTTTAAGTCCGACATGTTTCTTCTCCTTCTTTGCCTTCTGCTTGGTCCGCGCATGGGAAAAGCGCGAGGCGCGAAATAACAATTGCTCTTGAAGGCCCTCATCCTAGCCTTCTCCCAGAGGGAGAAGGAACATTTCGATACTATTAACTAAATAGCTTCTCCGTGTTCTCTGGGGTGAAAGTTTTTCGACTTCCTTCCTTCGTGACCTTCGTGCACTTCGTGGTGAATCCTTCACTTCAGAATCTCCTGCAACAATCTCTGCACCGGCTCGGGATCGAGAAACCCGATCACTTGATATTCGCGTCCCGCGAGCCGCTTTCCGCCGGGCAGCACGTCGTCCTTCGGAATATCGATGCGCATAGAATCCGACGCCTCGACTTCCTTTTTGTTCATCACATTCTGCCAAACCATCTGTCCTTGACGCGACAAATACCAGTTAACGAAAACCTTCGCCGCGTTCGGATGCGGCGCGCGGTTGATCAGCGCCAGCACGCTGCTGCCACCGCCGCCGATGGTGCCGCCTTCCTTGATCTTGTCCGGCGGGGTTTCATCCACCGGCAAACCCTGCTGAGCCGCCTTGTCGATCTCACGGCATAAGTGACACAGCGGAAATTTGCCGGTCGCCAGCCAATTGGTTCCCTGCCGGCGATCACGAAACAAAGTCATCTCGGTCTCCGTATAAAAGCGCCGCACGAAATCGGCCCCGAGCCCGGGGCGGTGATAGAGAATCAGCACCGGCGTCGGCAAGGCCGCGGCGCGCGGATCCTGCGCGAGAATCTTTCCTTTCCATTTGGGACGGAGCAAATCCCAGTAGGAGGCGATCTCGTCCGGATTCAAAAGCTTGGAGTTATACGAAAGCCCGGTCGAGACGATCGTGCCTTCGAACATGAAAATATGCTTGTTCTCGGGATCAGCGAACCAATGCTTGCCGCCATACCACTTCGAGCCATCAGCGACTTCGGGGAGAATGAACGTCGGCGCGATCGGGTCGAGCATCTTGTTGAGGTAAAGCATACGCGGACCGTTGGGTCCGCTGGCAGTGAGATCGGCAAGATACTTATCCGCGCGCCGCTCCGCGACGATGCGGGTCATCATATCCGCCGCGCGCCCGCTAGCGGAAGTTACTCTAATGAATGGGAATTCTTTATTGAACGCCGCGAGAATATCCGGATGGGTGATTTCCTGTCCGCCGTAGAGCGAAAGCTGCCCCTCCTTCTTGGCCGCCTCGACCACCCGCGTCCACTCCGCTTTCCACTTGGGCTGTTCGGCGGCAGGCAAGATTGCAACGGTGGCGAACAATGTAAGAGACGCCACTGTCAATTTTAGATTTTGGATTTTAGATTTTCGATTGACGAACGAATACCCGATCCTAAGTTGTTCTGTGTTTCCCTTCCCCCGATCCGAAATCCAAAATCGAAAACCCAAAATCATTTTTTCCTTTGTTCCAGCACTTCCTTTACAAACTTACTGATCGGCGCCTGATCCATCCATTCGGCGCGGTCGACGAACATGACGCGGCTATCGTCGCCCTCCGGACGGCGGTTGCCTTGCGGTACTTTGTCTTTCGGAATATCGATGCGCATGGAATCCGGTCCGTCGTTGCCCTGAGTAAAGATCCGCTGGAACGCCATCTGTCCTTCGCGGGAGAGCAGCCAATTCAGCGCGACTTTGGCTGCCCTTGCATGCGGTGCCTTGTTGATCAGGGCCACACCGCCTGAGCCGCCGGTAATAAAAGTCCCCTCCTTGAGTTGATCCGGTTTGAACCAGCTGACCGGCAATCCCTGAATTTGCATCAGGTCCAGGTCCATCCGCGAAACCGGCGCAAAAATCGAAAACGCGAATTTGCCTCCCGCCAGCCAGTCACCCATCTGACGCGTATCGGTGCTGATCACGATATCCATTTCTGTGAGAATTCTTTTGATGAACTCCGGGCCCAAACTCTTATTGTGGTAAAAAAACCGCATGGAATCGCCCGAGCCGCCGAGAGTTGGATCGTAGGCAACGATCTTGCCTTTCCACTTGGGCTGGAGCAGATCCCAGTAGGATTTTATTTCCGCGGGATTCACCAGCTTGGTATTGAAACCGAGGACTATGCGGTTCTCGCCGTTGATACTGAACAAATACTGATTCTCCGTATCGATAAACGGAAGTCTCCCACGCCACCATTTGGAGCTATCGGTCACTTCGGGAAGTACCAGCAGTGGTGGAATCGGATCGAGGGCTTTTGCCTTGTAGAAAACATTATAGCCGGTGGTCATGCCATTGACATAAAGATCGGCGTTGTATTGGCCGGCGCGCCGCTCCGACATCAGTCGCTTGGCCACGTCGGCGCCGCGGTTGAACACACCGCTGACTTTTATCTCCGGATACTTCTTATGGAATTCGCCGAAGAGTCCCTCGAAGTCCGGGCTACCGTAAAGCGTGAGCTGGCCTTCTTTCTTGGCGGCTTCCACGCTTTTCTCCCAATCCGCCTTCCAGGCGTCGGCCTGGCCCGCACGGGCGTCGACTCTGCAGAGAATCGATAAAATAAAAACCGCAATCCACCACCTCGTCTGCATGAGCTCTCCTTATTTTTTTGCCGCTTGCTGCGCTTCCTTGATGACTTTGGTGACCGGGCCCATGTCCAGCCACTCGGGCCTGCCCGAGTAAATGTACTTGACGCCTTTTACGCGGCGGTAATTCGGCGGAATGACATCCATCGAAATATCCTCGCGCATGGACTGGCGCACGTCGTGCTGCCGGGCGAACATTTTCTGATACGCATCCTGACCTTCGCGCGACAGCAGCCAGTTGATCGCGACCTTGGCAGCGTTGGGATGGGGCGCGTTCTTGAAAAAACTGACGCCGCCCTGGCTCGGCCCGACGAAAGCGCCCTCCTTGAATTGACCCGGGTCGAAAAACTTGACCGGTAATCCTTGCTTGGCGGCGTCTTCAATATCCGTAACGAAAAATGCCAGCTGAAATTTTCCCGCGCCAAGCCAATCGATCATCTGCCGCTCGTCACGCGAATAGGTGATCTCCATTTCACTGAAAAATCTTTTGACAAACTCGGGACCGAGATCGGGATGGTTGTAGAGAAAGCGCAGCGAATGGGCCACGGTGCTGACCCGGCTGACATCGTAAGCGACGATCATGCCTTTCCATTTGGGATCTAAAAAATCCCAGTAGGACTTGAGATCTTTGGAATTGACGAGCTTCGTGTTGTAGGCGTTCTCGCCGCCGTGCACGTTGCCCTGAAAAACAAAAATATATCTTCCCTCGGGATCGGCGTAGTGATGCTTGCCTTCCCACCACTTCGATTCGTCAACGACCTCGGGAAGAATCAACTGCGGCCGGATCGGTTCGAGGATATTGGCTTTGAGATAAACTTGAATCGGCGTGACGACGCCGTTGATGAAAAGGTCGACGAGATACTTGCCGGCACGCCGCTCGGTCATCACCCGCGCGCCGTGTTCGCTGCCGCGCATATTGGTGAGCGCGTTCACTTTGATCTCGGGATATCTTTTCTGAAACACCTCGAAAACTTTTTCATATCCCTGACTGCCGTAGAACGAAATCTCCCCTTCTTTCTTCGCCCCCGCGAGGGTCTGCTCCCACTCTGTCTGCCATTTAGGCGCGTCTGCGGCATGCACCGACCCAGCCACAGCGACCAGCATCGCCAACACGGCCAATTTTAGATTTTGGATCCTTCGACTTCGCTCAGGACAGGTTTTAGATTTTAGATTGTCGGATGAAGATCCAGAAAAGAGCTTTTTCGAAAAACCTCTGTGTCCCCCAATCCAAAATCGAAAATCTAAAATCCAAAATCGCGTCACCGTTGGCTCCTCAGCTCAATTTCAGCACGTCCTTCCACTTCTCGAACGTTCGCCGCCGCGTCCCCTCGGAAAAGTAGCAGGTCTTCGCGTACTGATCTTTCCAATGATAGGGCTGGCAGGCGTTGATGACCGCGACCGAGTTAGTGAAGTTGCGCGCGGCGCGCGCGTCCGGCGCGATGCGCGGATCGAGCGGCGTACTCCAGGCTTCGTTGATTACGTTGATCGCCGTCGCCGGATCACAGCGCGTCGCCAGCGCCCACAACACGTCATCGATGTGCGACGGATCGACGTCGTCGTCGACGATGATCACGAAGCGGCGGTGATAGCCGTAGGTAGAGCCGAGCATGGCCATCGCGGCGCGCTTCGCGTGGCCGCCGTACTTCTGCTTGATCGAAATCACCGTGATGTAACGGGTCTGATATTCCCAGACGCCCTGAACGTCGGTGATACCGGCTTTTTCTAGTGCGAGCCATACATTCGCCGCGCTGAGCGCCACTGACTTGCCGGAGATACCCGGCGGCATGCCGAGGATAATCGGATCGTTGCGATAAAATACATTTTTGACTTTGACCACCGGTTCGTTGCGCGTGCCCGAGGCGTAATAACCGGTCCACTCACCGAAGGGTCCTTCGGCGCGGCTGTCTTCGCTTGGCGGCACGATGAAGCCCTCAACGGCGAGTTCGGACGTGGCCGGGATTGGCAAACCGCTCTCTTGGCAGCGAATAAATTTCACCGGCTCACCAAACAGCCAGCCGGCGATTTCCAATTCCGACACGCCCCATGCTTCGTACCAGCTCGCGACTTTCGCCAGAACCGGATCCTGACCGAAGCTGATGACCACCGGGCAAGGCTTGCCTTGCGCCCAATATTTTTCACGAATCAATCGCCCGTGTTTTCCAGGTGAAATCCAGATGCCGAGCGTATTCTTGTCGTGAACGCAGACGCGGTAGGTGCCAACGTTGATCCATTTCTCGTCGGGATCCTCCATGATCACCATGCAGCCCGTGCCGATGTAGCGGCCGCCGTCGTCTTCGTGCCAGCGCGGCGTGGGAAACTTGAGCAGATCGACTTTTGTGTCGCTGTCGACATTTTCGGTGATCGGTCCGTTCGAAACTTCCACCGGCTTGATTGGCTTCTGCCCGCTGAGCTTTTCCTTCCAGGCGCGAATGATGTCGAGACCGGTGAGTTTGGGATCGAGACCGAAGGCCAACGCCGTGGTTGGCGCCGAACAAACGGGATTGGTGACGACGCGAAAACCCTTGGGATAGTCTTTGATGTTGTCAAACAGCACGACCTTCGGATTCGCCGTCCGCGCCGCCACCTCGGTGATCGCGCCGACTTCCAAATCCCAATCCGCGCCGTTGACGACGCGCAACTCGCCAAGGTTATCGACGGCGTCGAGATAACCGCGCAGGTCCTTGTAGGCTAAAGAGGATGACATCATTGGCATCGTTTTCTCCATTCTTTCGCCTCGCCCACGAAGTGGGAGAGACGAAGGGTGGGGGTCCGGAGTCGAGCGCCCTCATCCAAACCTTCTCCCAGAGGGAGAAGGAACAGAAACAAAATTCTCGCCGCAGTGCGCTAATTCTTCCCCGCAGCTTTCAGTGCTTCATTCACCACGTCCAGAATCGGTTTCATTTCGATCCATTCCGGCCGGCCGGTGTCCAGGTACTTGATGCCGTCAAGACGCCGATTGAGCAGCGGCACTTCGTCCTTGGGAATGTCGATCCGCAACGAATCCGCTGGACTTTCGGCGTTGACCTGAGTTTGTTGAAGCGCGATCTGGCCACGCCGCGATAGCAGCCAGTTAATGAAAACCTTCGCCGCGTTCGGATGCGGCGCTCGATTAACCAGGCTCAAGGTGCCGAACTGCTGCACCAGGCCGCCGCCTTCTTTGAAAACCCGCGGACCGAAGGTGTCCACTGGCAGGCCTTGCCGTTTAAGCACATCGACGTCGCAGAAAAAGCAGATGGCGTACTTACCGGTTGCAAGCCAATCGGGTCCCTGGCGAAAATCGCGAAACAGGGTCGCATCCATTTCGCCGAAGAGTTTTTTGATAAAATTCGGTCCGAGATCAGCATGGTAATAGAAGAAGCGCGTGTTTCCCGCGCCCGGTCCCGCCTCGCGAATATCGCGAACTTCGATCTTGCCCTTCCACTTGGGACTCAAGAGATCCCAGTAGGATTTGAATTCCTTTTCATCGACGAGCTT
>Ga0310810_10000637_pt1 | contig 35165 bp, 30 predicted proteins | sample NCmetagenome_FD_207641 | JGI IMG/M metagenome (GOLD analysis project Ga0310810, IMG submission 207641) | Soil microbial communities from experimental microcosm in Duke University, North Carolina, United States - NC | ecosystem: Engineered > Artificial ecosystem > Soil microcosm > Unclassified ... | reverse complement strand
AGTGGACCCAGTGGCTCTTCCTGCTGCTCTTCAAGAACGGCTGGGCCTATCGCGCGCCCAGCATGGTCAACTGGTGCGAGCAGGACGGCATCCTGGCCAACGAGCAGGTGCACGACGGCAAGTGCTGGCGCTGCCACAACGAGGTCATCAAGAAGCCGATCGAGAACACCTGGTTCTTCAAGTACTCCGCGATGGCGGAGCGGCTGAATAACGACATCGACAAGCTCGCCGGCTGGCCCGAGCCGACGAAGACCGGCCAGCGCAACTGGATCGGCAAGAGCGTCGGCGCGGAGATCGACTTCGACTACGAGGGGAAGAAGCTGACCGTCTTCACGACGCGCCCCGACACGACCTGGGGCGTCAGCTTCGTCGTCGTCGCGCCGGAGCACCCGCTGGCCGCGACGTTCACGGCCCCCGGCGTGAAGGAGTACGTCTACAAGGCCAGCCAGAAGTCCGAGCGCGAGCGGACCATGGAGGGCGAGAAGGACGGCGTCTTCTCGGGCAAATACGTCACGAACCCGCTCAACGGCGAGAAGGTCCCGCTCTGGGTCGCCGACTACGTCCTGGCGCACTACGGCACGGGCGTCGTCATGGGCGTCCCCGCCCACGACACGCGCGACTTCGCCTTCGCGAAGAAGTACCAGCTGCCCGTGAAGATCGTCATCTCCGGCGGGCAGGAGCCCTACGCCGACGCGTACGTGGGCGAGGGCAAGATGGTCAACTCCGGCGAGCTCACGGGCACGCCGTCGCCGTCGGGCATCCCCAAGGTCATCGAGTACGTCGAGAAGCAGGGCTTCGGCCGCCCGAAGGTGAACTACAAGCTCAAGGACTGGCTGATCTCGCGGCAGCGCTACTGGGGCTGCCCCATCCCGATCATCCATTGCCCGAAGGACGGGCCCCAGGCGGTGCCCGAGAAGGACCTGCCGGTGATGCTGCCGCGGGTGGAGAACTTCCAGCCCAAGGGGCGCTCGCCGCTGGCCGACCAGCCGTCGTTCATGACCACGACGTGTCCGAAGTGCGGCGGGCCCGCGCAGCGGGACCCCGACACGATGGACACCTTCATGTGCTCCAGCTGGTACCTCTACCGCTACGTCGACCCGAAGAACGCCGTCGAGCCGTGGAGCAAGGACGAGATCCGGAAGTGGCTGCCGGTGGACCTCTACATCGGCGGCGCCGAGCACACGAACATGCACCTGCTCTACTTCCGCTTCATCGCCAAGGTCCTCTTCGACGCGGGCTGGGTGCCGAGCGACGAGCCCGTCGTGCGCCTCTACCACCAGGGCATGGTCTGCGACGAGAACGGCGACATCATGTCGAAGTCCAAGGGCAACGCCATCTCGCCGTCGGAGATCATGGACGAGTGGGGCGTGGACGTCTGCCGCCTGGCGATGTTCGCCTTCGCGCCGTCGGACATCGACATCAAGTGGAAGAAGGACGGCCTCTCCGGCGCGCACCGGCTGGTGACGCGCCTCTGGGACTTCTTCGAAGAGCTGATCCCGAAGGTGACGGGCGCGCCCGCGAAGGGGAACGCGTACAAGCCCCTGCGGCAGCAGGCCCACCTGCTGCTCAAGCGCATGAGTTCCGCCGCCGAGCAGCCGCTCGACTTCAACACCGCCATCGCCGAGATCTACAAGCTGCTGAACGTGGCCGACGGGCTCAAGCTCGACCCCAAGACCGAGGACGAGCGCGCCGCGGTCCGCGAGGTGCTCGAGATCACCGCGAAGGTCATCGCGCCGCTGGCCCCGTTCCTGGGCGAGGAGTTCTTCGAGATGCTGGGCGGGAAGGGGAGCGTCTTCAAGGCCCCCTGGCCGGTCTTCGACGCCGCCGCCGCGAAGGGCGACACGATCGAGATCCCCGTCCAGGTGAACGGCAAGCTGAAGGCGAAGTTCGTCGCGCCCGCCGACTCGACGCAGGACCAGTTGAAGTCGATGGCGCTGGCGCTGCCGGAGCTCGCGGGGGTCACCCCCAAGAAGGTGATCGTCGTTCCCGGCAAGCTCGTCAACGTCGTCGCGTAAGCCGTCACTCCGGGATGAAGGCGGTCTGGGCCTGCGAGGTGTTCTTCGTCTGTCCCAGCTGCCAGGGGAGCGTCGACTTCTCGCGGACGATCGTGCAGGGCCCCACGAGCGGTTCCACCCGGGCGGCCTTTTCGGAGTACATCACGACCACGGTCCGGGGATGCTCCTTCAGCGCCTGCGCCAGTTCGTCGTTCGTGAGGAGGCGCCGCGGCCGCTCCCCGGGCTCCAGGTAGTAGCCCATCTGGGGGCGCGTGTCGAAGAGCACGACCCGCCACGATCCCCAGGGCGCCCGGCTCTCCGCGGCCTGCCGGATCTCGGCCGCCATCAGGCGCAGGCCCCCGCGGCTCTCGAAGAGCGGCGTGACCACGCCGAAGAAGAGCAGCATCCCCGCCGCCGACAGCGCGGCGGTCCAGCCCGCGACCCGGAGTCGGAGCTCGCGGCCGGGCTCCCGGATCCAGTCCGCGACCGCGAGCATCACGAAGGGCAGGATCGGCAGCATGTAGTAGTTGCGGCGGCTGCCGCTGAGCGTGAGGAAGACCAGCATGAGGAGCGACGCCAGCAGCGGCCACGCCGCGTCCGGCCCCAGGGACCGGCGCTGCCGCAGCGCCCGCGCCAGCACTCCGGGCAGAAGGAACGCCCAGGGCAGCGTGTAGACGAAGAGGTACTGCGCGTAGACGTAGCGCGGCTGCTCGTGGTCGAAGGGCTTGAAGTAGCGCAGCACGTTCTCGCGGAACGCCAGCGCGAGCCCGCTCGACTCGTAGGTCCCGCCCGACGGCGCCTTCGACGCCAGGAAGGGCAGCAGGTAGGCCCCGACGCCGAGGGCCGCGGCGGGGAGCAGCGACCAGCGCAGGTGCCGCCTCCAGCGGCCGTCGCTGAACAGGTCCGGCAGCATCGCCATCAGCGCCAGCACCGGGGCCACCAGCCCCTTCATCTGGGCCCCGACCGCGAAGATGAACGCCAGCACGGCGTGGCTGACGACGCCCGGCCGGTCGCGCCGCTCCGTGTACCAGGCGACCGCGCCCGCCACTGCCGCGAGGTTGAGCATGTCCGAGCAGGCCAGGCGGGACCAGTAGACGAAGATCGGACAGGTCAGCAGCAGCCAGCCCGCGAGCAGGCCGGTCTCGGGGCCGAAGCGGCGCCGCCCGATCCGGTACGTGCACCAGACGGCCAGGAGTCCCGCGAGCATCGCCGGCAGGCGCAGCGCCGTCTCGCTCAGGCCGCCCAGGAGCCGCGCGGCCCCGATCATGAGCCAGTAGGAGAGGAGCGGCTTGTCGTAGTACTCCTCGTCGAAGAGGTAGGGGTGGATGTAGTCGCCGCTGCGCATCATCTCGCGGCAGATGACGGCCCAGCGGCCCTCGTGGGTCCAGAGGTCCGCGGCGCCGGGCATGATGAAGAGCAGCAGCGCGGCGCTTCCGAGCAGGATCCGGGGGCCTTTGAGGGGATCGAGCAAGGCGCCGGGGGACCGTGGGCGGGGAGGAGCGCCCGTGTCGTCGGCCATCACTTCTGCGGGATCTGCATCTCCGCTTTGGCGTTGCGGTCGCCGGTCACGAGCTCCATCGTGAGGCGGCCGAACTGGCGCTTCACGAGGCCGCCCAGCGCCCTCGTGGGCGCGAAGGGCACCTCCTTCGAGAACCAGTTCGTCATCGTGCTCTTGCGGCCGTCCGGGTAGGCCAGCACGGTCGTGACACGGGTGCAGTCGTAGGGCTTGCCGCCCACCACGATCCGGTCGGGCTCCTCCTTCGAGTCGGCCTTGGCGCCGGCGGAATCCCGGACGGGCTTGGGGGGCTGCGTCGTCGTCGGGGTGGGCCAGGTCTGGCCGGGGACGCCGCCCGGCTCGCCGACCCACTGCTCCAGCAGCTTCCCCGAGCGGTCCAGCTTGCTCTTCACGATCGCCCGCTTGGCGTTCCAGGGGATCGAGTTCTCGATCCAGACGTTGCCCCGGTCCTCGGCGACGGCGGACCAGGCGTATTTCTGGGTCTCCGCCTCGCCCGTGCGCTTCACGAAGTAGACGACGCGGTCGCCGGCCTTCAGGAGGGCCGGGTCGAACATGATCGACGACGCCATGTCGTTCTCGAAGTCCGCGTCGGTCCTCTTCGCTCCTCCGTCGGAGGAGGAACAGGCGGCGGCGCTGAACAGCAGCAGGGCGGCGAGGGCGTTCTTCATGGTCGGTATCCTATGGTCGCTTTTTCCGCTCTTCCATCAATTTCTTGATCGTGATCTCGTAGCCGCGGTCGACCGGATGGTAATACGGACGTCCCTCGACGTTGGGAGGCCGGTGGCCGTGGCTCACCACGCCGCCCGGCTGGTCGTGGGCATACTCGTAGCCCTTTCCGTACCCGGAGGCCTTCATGAAGCCGGTCACGGCGTTCCGGAGGTGCATCGGCACCGGCTCGGCGGGGAACTTCTCGACGTCCGCCTTCGCCGCCTTGTAGGCCTCGCCGCTCGCGTTCGACTTGGGCGCGGTGGCCAGGTACGTCACCGCCTGCGCCAGCGGGTAGAACCCTTCGGGCATGCCGATGAAGTCCACGGCGTCCTTGGCGGCGACCGCGACCGTGAGGGCGCGCGGGTCGGCGTTGCCGACGTCCTCGCTCGCGAAGATGACGATCCTCCGGGCGATGAAGAGGGGGTCCTCGCCGGCCTCGAGCATGCGGGCGAGCCAGTAGAGCGCGGCGTCGACGTCGCTGCCGCGCATGGACTTGATGAACGCCGAGACCGTGTCGTAGTGCTGCTCGCGGTCCTTGTCGTAGAGGAGCACGCGACGCTGGGCCATTTCCTTGACGGCCTGCACCGTGACCTGGAGGCCGCACATCTCGACGATGTTGAGCGCGGTGCGGGCGTCGCCGCCGGCCAGGTCGGCGACGGCGTCGAGCGCGCCCGGTTCGGCCTGCGCGCCGACGTGCGCCACGGCGCGCTCCAGGATGGTCCTCACCTGGTCCCGGGTGAGCCCCTTCAGGGTGAAGACGCGGCAGCGCGAGAGCAGCGGCGCGTTGACCTCGAAGCTGGGGTTCTCCGTCGTGGCGCCGATGAGGACCAGGGTGCCGTCCTCGATGGGACCCAGGAAGGCGTCCTGCTGCGCGCGGTTGAAGCGGTGGATCTCGTCGACGAAGAGGACGGTGCCCTTGTTCTCGTTCTGGCGCCGCCAGCGGGCCTGCTCGATCGCCTCCTTCACCTCCTTGATGCCGCTCGTCACGGCGGAGAACTGGAGGAAGTGAAGGCCTGTCTTCTCGGCGATGAGTCGCGCGAGCGTGGTCTTCCCGCAGCCGGGCGGGCCCCAGAGGATCATCGAGGGCGGCCGGTTCAGCAGCTTCGTGACGGTGCGGAGCACGTCCTCCTGACCGACGTACTCCTCAAGCGTCGCGGGCCGCATCCGGTCCGCGAGCGGGGCAGGGGCCTTCTTTTCGAAGAGATCGCTCATACCCAGAGCCCGCCGCCGACGTCGAGGACCGCTCCGTTCACATACGAGGCTTTCTCCGACGCCAGCCAGACGACGGCTTCGGCGATGTCCTTCGGGTCGCCCAGACGGCCCAGCGGCACGCGGCGCTGGAGGCCGGGGACTTCCGACTCGCCGTAGTTGTAGGTCCGGATGAATCCGGGATTGATCATGTTCACCCGCACGCCGCGGGGGGCCTCCGCCTGGGCCAGGGATCTCGTGAAGACCGTCAGGGCCGTCTTGGCCATCTGGTACGCGACGTAGCGGGGGTTCGCCCGCACGTTCTGCGTGACGGTGCCGCCGATCGTGACGATGGCGCCGCGACGCTTCCGCAGCAGGGGCAGCGCCTCCTTGCAGCAGCGCCAGGCGGTCGTCAGGTTGCTCTCGAAGAGGGCCTCCCACTGGTCGATCCGCATCGCCGAGACGGGCGTCTCGAAGAAGTCGCCGACGCCGCAGACGAGGAGGTCCAGCCCACCCAGGCGGCGGGCCCCGGCGACCAGCTTCCGGGCCCCGGCGGCCGTGGCGACGTCCGCCCGCACGTGGAGGTCCCCGGGGCCCGAGCGGGCGGAGCGGCCGTTGGAGACGACGGCGTAGCCGGCGGCCTGGAGGGTCCGGACGATCTCGGGGCCGATCCCTCGATTCGACCCGGTGACGGCGGCGACGGGCGTGCGGCTCATGTGAAAGGAGATTCAATCAAGTTGCCCCCAGGGATGCAACTTGAAGGCGGTGCCGGGGCCGCCGTCGGGTGCCTAGTCCAGCTTGTTCCAGTACGACTTCAGGTTGATGTCGTCCGGCCAGTCCTTGTAGGTGTTGATGAAGCCGGTGCCCGCGATGCCGGGGGGGATCGTCGTCCCGATCCGCACGGCCGAGGTCGTGGCCGAGCGGTAGATGGTGTTGCCTTCGTTCAGGACGTAGACGAACTTGCCGAAGGTCGCACTCTCCGGAAAGCAGACGACGCCGTAGCGGCCCATGTTGTGACAGCTGCCCATCGCCAGGTTCCCGGCGGTGTCCTGCCGGTAGGTGGCGTCGGTGTTCAAGGGCAGGCCGCCGTCCACCTGCAGGGCGCAGTACCAGTAGCCCGCCTTCGCGGCGACGACGCCCAGCTGCGTGATGTCCATGCACTCGCCGCCGGCCGGGGCGATGGCCGGGTCCGAATCGGCGCACGCCAGGGAGAGCTCGATCAGGCGGATGGGGGGGTCGACGGTGCCGCCGGCCTTGCCGGCCACCGCGCAATTGGTCATGGTGTAGAGGCCCTTCACGTCGAAGGTCCAGAAGTCGTTGACCCCGTTGCCGTCCCGGTCGTTGGTCCGGAAATCGGCCTCGGCGACCGCGATGGTCTTCAGGGACGTGGAGGCGCCGCGCTCGTAGGAGGAGCGTTGCGTGGAGATCAGACCGGGGATCGCGATCGCCGCGATGACGCCGATGATCGCAATCACGATCATGAGTTCGATTAGAGTAAAGCCGTTCTTACCCCTGCCGGTCATAGATGCCTCCGACGTGACCCTGTCCTGCCCTCGGAAGTATCTTACACTAAAGAAGGCAATACTCGCAGGGCGAAAGTGAACGTTTATGCATTTCATAAATGTGAATTCGGGGGATGGGTCAGTCGCCCTTGGCGCGGGCCATCAGCTCGCAGAGGCGGTCCTCCATCTGGTCGACGAGGCCCATCTTGGTCTGCTCCCCCGCGTTGCTGAGGATCGAGAAGACGTAGGTGTCGCCGCCGGCAGACTCGACGTAGCCCGAGAGGCTCGAGACGCCGCCGATGTGGCCGGTCTTGGCGCGGACGCGGCCCTTCAGGTCCGGCGCCCGGAGCCGGTGCTTGAGGGTCCCCTTGGGGTCGCCGTTGACCGCAAGCGAGTCGATGAAGACCTTCGAGGTCTTGTGCAGGCGCATGTACAGCAGCAGTTTGACCAGCTCGGCCGGGGAGGCGCGGTTCTCGCGGGAGAGGCCTGAGCCGTCGACCTGCGAGAAGTCCTCCAGGCCCGCGTCCTTCGTCAGAAACTCGCGGACCGCCGCGACGCCGTTCTCCGTGCTCCCCTTGCCCTTCGCCTTCCAGGCGAGGGTGCGGAAGATCATCTCGGCATAGAAGTTCTGGCTCGGCTGGTTGCAGGTCGCCAACGTCGTGGGCAGGTCGCTTTCCCAGAAGGCCAGCTCCTTGTAGCCCTTGGCCTCCTCGAGCGGCTGCGCCGACTCCTCGACCGGTCCGGCGACCTCGATGCCGCCCTCGGCGAGCGTCTCCTTGAGCACGGTGCCGAAGTAGAGGGTGGGGTCGTTGATGGCCACCCAATGGAGGGCGCGGCCGGGCACCTCGCCGCGGAGGGTGATGGTGTTCGACTCGGCGGGGCGCGTGAACCCGAAGGTGCTGCGCTGGCTCTTGGCGGAGCTCTTGGTCTGGTTCACGATCGTGACGTAAGCGGTGTCGGGCGCGAGGGCGACCTTGCAGGGCTGCCCTTCGGCCGCGGGGGAGACCTTGAGGTCGACGCAGTTGTCGTTGAGCGAGAGGGCCCCGAAGGGCGCCGCCCACCAGGCGTAGGGGTCGTAGCCCTTCCAGCCGGGGTGGATGTGGACGTCGTCGAAGATGCCCGTGTGGAGGACGAGGCGGCCCGCCTTGAGGACGCCGGCCGCCTTGATCTTGGTGCCCCAGTCCCGGAAGATCGCCGCGGGGTCGTCGTCGTGGAAGCGGCCGCTCAGGTTGGGGTCGCCGCCGGCGAAGACGTGGAGGTCGCCCCCGAGGACGCCGACGGACGTGCGGAACTTGAAGTCGGCGCCAAGGCGGCAGAGGGCCGCCGAAGTCGTGAGGAGCTTGGTGTTGGAGGCCAGGAGAAAGGAATCGCGTTCGTTGTTGCCGTAGATGGTCCGGTTGGCCTTCACGGAGTAGATGACGACGCCGACCTTCGCGCCCTTGAGCTTGAGACCCTGGACGACGGCGTCGATCTGGTCGTGGAGGGACTTTTCCTGCCCTGCGGCCGCGGGGAGGCCGAGGGTCAGGAGCAGTAAAATTGTGAGCTTCTTCACCGGAGTCTTAATCGGCACAATAATAACACGGGCGCCGTGCTTTCTAGTTGACGCTGATTTGAGCGAGGTCTATAAATGAAGAGCAATGGCACCGGGTGGGAGCTCCGCTCCAAAGGGCACGAAGCCGGCGCCCTCGGCGGGCGGAGGCAGCATGGGTAAGGGCGATCCGGGCAGGCAGAAGCCGCTCGGCCAGGTTCTCAAGGAGATGGAACTCATCAGTGAGGGCCAGATCCAGGAGGCCCTGGCGATCCAGCGCAAGCAGGGCGGCGTCATCGGCGAAATCCTCGTCAACATGGGCTACGTGGCCCGCGAGGAGATCCTTCTCGCCCTCGCCGCCCAGATGGGGATGGAGGTCGTCGACCTCGACGAGCTCGACGTCGACCCCGTCGTCATCAACAAGCTCCCCGCCAACATGGCCAAGTCGTACAACGTCATCCCCATCAAGTTCGAAAACGGCATCCTCACGGTCGCGATGTCGAACCCGCACGACGTGAACGTGCGCGACGACCTCCGCCACACGCTGCACTGCGAGGTGCAGGGCGCGGTGGCCAGCGAGGAGGCGGTGAAGCGGGCGCTGGAGAAGTACTACGCCCACCAGCAGACGAGCATCGGCACGGTCCTCGAGTCGATGGGCAGCGACGAGCTCAAGTTCGAGGAGATGAAGGACGCCAAGAAGGGGAAGGGGTCCTACAACGTCGACGACCTCGCGAACTCCGCCCCCGTCGTCAAGCTGCTGAACCTGATCCTGGGCACCGCCATCAAGGCCCAGGCGTCGGACATCCACTTCGAGCCTTTCGAAACGGAATTTAAGTGCAGGTACCGGGTAGACGGCGTCCTATATGAAATGGAGTCGCCGCCGACCCATTTGGCCAACCCCCTGGTGTCCCGCATCAAGGTGCTTTCCAACCTGGACATCAGCGAGACGCGCCTGCCGCAGGACGGCCGCATCCTGCTCAACGTGAGCGGTCGCCCCGTCGACCTCCGCGTCTCGACCCTGCCGACGATCTTCGGCGAGTCGGTCGTCATGCGCGTCCTGGACCGCAGCGTCGTCAAGCTGGACCTGGACAACATCGGCCTTCGCGAAGAGGAGATGAAGCTCCTCAAGAACCTGATCAACCTCCCGCACGGGATCATCATCGTCACGGGTCCCACGGGCTCGGGCAAGACGACTACGCTGTACAGCTGCCTGAACTCCGCCAACGACATCAAGTGGAAGATCATCACGACCGAGGACCCGGTCGAATACGACCTGGACGGCATCGTGCAGTGCCAGGTGAACGAGGACATCAAGGTCACGTACGCGAGCCTGCTGCGCAGCATCCTGCGTCAGGACCCGGACACGATCCTGGTCGGCGAGGTGCGCGACCTGGAGACGGCGCAGATCGCCGTCGAGGCGGCCCTCACGGGCCACCTGGTCTTCTCGACGCTGCACACGAACGACGCGCCGAGCGCCATCACCCGTCTGCTGGACCTGGGGGTGGAGCCCTTCCTGATCTGCGCCTCGATGGAGGCGATCGTGGCGCAGCGGCTGGTGCGCAAGATCTGCTCGAAGTGCAAGACCGAGATCGCGCCCACGGAAGAGATGCTGATGGAGATCGGCCTGACCCCGAACGACGTGAAGGGGAAGAAGTTCTGCTTCGGGAAGGGCTGCTCCAACTGCAACAACACCGGGTACAGGGGCCGGCAGGCGATCTTCGAGATGATGCTGCTGACGGACCGGGTGAAAGAACTCATCATGAAGCAGGCCTCCACCGAGAACCTGCGGCACATCGCGCGGGAGCAGGGCATGCGGACGCTCCGGGAGTCCGGCCTGCTGGCCATCTTCGACGGCCACACGACGATCGAGGAAGTGGTCCGCGAGACCCTGTTCACGGCGTAAGGCGCGCTCCGGGGAGGGGGACGGGTCGGGGAACGTGAAATATTGAACTCCCCGGGGGCAAAAGGATTGATTCGCCCGGGGGGGCGGGTTAGAATTTTGCTCACGGCGGGCTGGATCATGGGGGCTGGGGGGCGTCTCCATCCCCTGGGCGGGGCTGAAGCTCATAGGTAGGAGGCCGTATGCCCACGTTTACCGTCGAGGCGATGGATGCCAAGGGCAAGCGCATCAAGACCGACATCGAAGCCGGCAGCGCGAACGATGCCATCGCCAAGGTGAAGTCCAAGGGCTACAAGCCCATGAACGTGAAGGAGAAGGCGGGCGCCGCGCCCGAGCCGGCTCCCACGGCTCAGGCCACCGCCACGCCACCGCCCGGCACCGCTCGCGCCCAGCAGGCGCCGCCGCCGGTCTCCGCGGCCCCCACCGGCGGCAAGACCGCCAAGAAGGGCCTCTTCCTCGCGGGCCGCGTCAAGCACAAGCAGCTCACCCAGTTCACCCAGCAGCTCTCGGTCCTCATGGACGCCGGCCTGCCCATCGTGCGCAGCCTCAAGATCCTGGGCAACCAGCAGAAGCCCGGCCTCCTCAAGAACATCGTCATCGAGGTCTCCGAGGACGTCGAGACGGGCTCCTCGTTCTCCGAGGCCCTCGCGAAGCACCCGAAGACCTTCGACAAGCTCTATGTCAACATGGTGAAGGCCGGCGAGGCCGGCGGCGTGCTCGACGTCATCCTCCAGCGTCTCGCGGGCTTCATGGAGCGCATGGAGGCGTTGAAGCGCAAGATCATCGGCGCGTCCATCTACCCGGCGGTGGTCATCACCATCGCGGTCGCCGTCGTGCTGGCGATCATGACCTTCATCGTCCCGAAGTTCGAGGAAGTCTTCCGGCAGGTGAAGGTGCCGATGCCGGGCCTGACGCTCATGCTGATGAGCATCTCGAACGTCATCAAGGAGTACTGGTGGGCGATCGTCGCCTTCCCGTTCGTCATGATGTTCGTCCTGAAGGCCTGGGGACGGACCAAGGGCGGCCGCCTCACCATCGACCGGCTTAAGCTCAACGCGCCCCTCGTGGGGCCCATCATGAAGAAGTCGGTCATCTCGCGGTTCTGCCGCACGCTGGGCACGCTGCTCCAGTCGGGCGTCCCGATCCTCGAGGCCCTGGCGATCGTCAAGAACGCCACGGGCAACGAAGTCGTCTCCAACGCCATCGGCACCGTGCACGACTCGATCCGCGAAGGCGAGTCGATCGCCGAGCCCCTGGCGGCCTGCGGCGTCTTCGACGACATCGTGATCAACATGATCGACGTCGGCGAGGAGACGGGCGAGCTGGACAAGATGCTCCTCAAGATCGCCGACAACTACGACGCCGAAGTCGACGCCGCCGTGAGCGCGCTGATGAGCGTCATGGAGCCCATCCTGATCGTCGGCCTGGGCTTCACGGTCGGCTTCATCGTCGTCGCCCTGTTCCTCCCGCTGATCAGCCTGCTCGAAGGCATCGGCCAGAAGAAGCACTAAGAGGAGAAAGGGAAGAGCGCCGACGCGGTGATAGAACGTCCGAAACGGAGTTCACGAAGGCACCCCGGGGAACAGGGGTGCCTTCTTCTTTATAGGGCCGGATTGCCCTAAGGGTGCGTGATGTCTCTTCGCACCAAGATGGTGCTGTCGATCTTTGTGTTTCTGGTCCTCGTCTTCGGGCTGCTCACCTTGAACCTGCTCCTGGACGCGAAGGCGAGGGCGACGGCCGAGTCGGAGCGCAGCGCCGACCTCACCGCCCGGGTCGTGGGCGACCTGGTCCGTACCTGGACCGCCCCGTACCCGGCCTGGAACGAGGACGCGTGGGCCGAGCTGTCGCGGAAGCTGGCGCTGTCGGAGCTGATCTCGGGATGGACGATCGTGGGCGCTAAGAGCGCCGCTGGGCGAAACGAGGGCGGGCTCCAGGTGATGATCTCGAGCGAGAAGGATGCGGAGCAGATCCTTCGCCGGGAAGCGGGGCTCCTGACGAGGGCGATGAACGAAATCATCGCCGAACCCGGCGGGACGCGCCTCTACGTCCCCATCCAGACCCAGCAGGGCGAGCGCTTCGCCGCCCGCATCGACGTCCGCGGCGTCGCCGGGCCCGGCATCGAGATCGCCCGCGCCCTCAAGGGCATCCTCACGGTCATGGCCCTCGGCACCGCGCTGCTCCTGCTCAACACCGTCATCTTCACGAACCGCCTGGTCCTGCGGCCCCTCGGGGCCCTCGTCGAGGCCTCCAACCGCGTTGCCCGCGGCGACTTCTCCAAGAAGATCGCCGAGGGCGAGACCTACGACGAGATGGGCCGCATGATCGCCGCCTTCAACCTCATGATCGAAAAGACGGCCGACTACCAGGCCCGCCTCCAGAAGGACATCGAGGCCGCCCGGGGAAAGATCGCCAACACCGAGCGCCGCCTCACCGCCGCCCAGCGCCTCTCCGCCACCGGCACCCTCGCGGCCGGCATCGCCCACGAGATCAACAACCCCCTCGGGGGCATGATCAACGCCGCCCGCGTGCTCCGCGAGGGCCGCCTCGACCCCGCCAAGCAGGCGGAGTACCTCGAGCTCATCTTCGACGGCCTGGAGCGCGTCCGCGCGATCGTCCAGAAGATCCTGCAGTTCCGCCCGCGCACCCTGGAGCCGCGCCCCGTGCAGCTCCGCGAGGCCGTGGACCGCGCCATCGCGTTCATGGATCACCGTGCGCGGGCCAAGGAGGTCACGATCCGCAACGAGCTCCCCGCGGACCTGCCGCTCGTCAACGGCGACCCCCTGGAGCTCCAGCAGGCCTTCCTCAATATCCTGATGAACGCCGCCGACGCCTGCGTGATGGGCGAGGGCATGGTCACCATCTACAGCCGCGTGGGCGGCGAGGGCGTCAGCGTCTGCGTCGCCGACAACGGCTGCGGCATGGAGCCCGACGAGCTGTCGCGCTGCATGGACCTCTTCTTCACGACCAAGGACGTCGGCGAGGGCACCGGGCTGGGCCTGGCCGTTGCCAACAACATCGTGGCCAACCACGGCGGCCGGCTCGAGATCGCCAGCGAGCGCGGCCGCGGGACCACGGTGACGATGTCGTTCCCGCTGGCGACCGGCAGGGTGCCGATCACGACACGAAGCCAAGTGCCCGGGTAAAGGGCGATAGGGATGGGTAGGCACTAAAGGGAGGATCCGGATGATCAAGACGAACCTGGAGAAGTTGGTCGACCTGGCCGTATGCGGGGACGCGGGGCACCCCGCGGCATACGACTCCGGCGAGAAGACGGCCTTCGACGGCGGCTCCTACGTGCCGCTCCGCCTCTCCGGGATCAACTTGACGGTGAAGGTGGGCGACTCCGCCTTCGACTGGGCCGGCGCCCACGAGGTCGCCCCCGGCGTCGCCATCAAGAACTGCTGCGAGGAGTCCAACGAGGCGCTGCTCGCGCTGGCCTGCGTCGGCAACGAGGCGGTCATCGTCAGCGCCAAGATGGAGGGCAAGGACGCCAAGATGCAGGGCACCCCGGGCGTCGTCACCGGCAAGCTGGGCACCGGCCGCGTCCTCGTCTACTTCCCCAAGCGCGTCATCGAGCGCATCACCGTGGGCGACCAGATCCAGATCCGCGCCTCGGGCCACGGCCTGCAGCTGCTGGACTACCCGGACGTGCGCGTGAGCAACCTGGGGCCGCGCCTCCTCAAGGCGCTGAACCCGTCCGAGAAGGGCGGCAAGGTGCGCATCCCCGTCGCCAAGGTCATCCCCGGGAAGCTGATGGGCGCCGGGGTCGGCAGCACCAACACCCGCACCTGCGCGTACGACATCCAGTCCACCTCGCCGGAGGCCGTGAAGGAGTTCTCGCTCGACCAGCTCCGGCTGGGCGACCTGGTCGCGATCGCGGACCACGACTGCACGCACGGCCCGCGCTGGCAGCCGGGGGCCACGACCGTCGGCGTGGTGGTGCACGGCGCCAGCCGCAAGAGCGGCCACGGGCCGGGCGTCAACGTGCTGCTCACCAGCCCGAAGGCGACCATCGAGCCCATCATCACCCGGAAGGCCAATCTCGCGGAGCTGATGGGGCTGCAATAAGCGGGTCCCGGTCCCAAAGGACCCCTTCTCGTTGGTACAATGGAGATATATAGGCGAGCGACCCCGGGGAAACAGAGGCCGTAGGCAGCAAGAGGTAGGCAACGTGTCAGAGCTTGACGACATTCGGCGCCAGTACGAGAAGGGGCAGCTGGACTCCATCAAGGAGGACCTGGGCAAGTTCATTTGCGCCCATCGGACCCGGATCCAGGACTACCGAAGCGAGCAGGGGCAGAAGGGGCTGACGCTGACCGAGGAGGCGGCGATCAAGTTCTACCTGCTCCGCTACCGCTCGATCAACCCCGGCCGCGAGATCCGGGAGCAGCTCGAGGAGATCCAGAAGGAGAAGTGGATCCGCGGCGTCCGCCTGGGCTGCCCCCCCGACGAGCAGGAAGTGGCCCTCGAGTGGGCCCGCACGCACTCCGCCGCCTGGCGGGAGCACCGCGTCACCACCATCATCTACGTCTTCGAGCAGGAGAAGGACCGCTTCTGCGCCTACCTGCGCTCCTAGGCCGTCCGTCGCAGCGGCCTGAAGCCCGCGCGAACCTCTTCTGAAAACAGTGTCGGCTGCTCCCAGGCTGCGAAGTGGCCCCCCTTGTCGAGCTTGTTGTAGTAGATGAGCTTGGGATACGCCCGTTCCGCCCAACTGCGAGGGACGGCGCAGACCTCGTCGGGGAAGGCGCTCACGGCGACGGGGATGGCGACCCCTTTCGGGGCGAAAAAGTCGAACGAGTTTTCCCAATAGATCCGCCCCGACGACACCGCGGTATTCGTGAACCAGTAGAGCGTGATGTTGCTGACGACATCGTCCCGCGTCAGACCTCCGGGTTGTCCGTCAAACGTGCGGGCGATGAGCTCATAACTGCGCGCGTCGTGGTCGAGCAGGAAGGCCGCCAGGCCGACGGGGGAATCGGCGAACCCGTAGAGCGTCTGCGGGCGGTTCGCCATCTCGAGGGCATAGCCGAGGCCCTTTCTGTAGAAGAACGTCAGCTGATCGCACGCGCGTCGTTCGTCGGCGGAGAGCTCGGCCGGCAGCGGGCCGCCGGTCTGGAGCGCCTTTTCAATTTCGGGTGGAACCGCGAACGCCCAGTTGAGGTGAATGCCGAGCAATTCCGGCGGCGCCTGCGTCCCCATCACGTCCGTGACCATCGCCCCCCAATCGCCGCCTTGCGCCACGAATCGGTCGTATCCGAGGCGCTTCATGAGCGCGACCCAGGCGCGGGCGATGCGGGCGGGGCCCCAGCCGGCCGCGGTCGGCTTGCCTGAAAACCCGTAGCCCGGCAACGACGGAATCACCAGGTGGAACGCGTCCGAGGCGCTTCCGCCGTGGGCCGTGGGATTGGTCAAGGGATCGATGATCTTCAGCATCTCGATGATCGAGCCGGGCCATCCGTGCGTGACGATCAGCGGCAAGGCATCCTCGTGCTTCGAGCGAACGTGGATGAAATGAATGTCCAGCCCGTCGATCTCGGTGATGAATTGCGGCAGGGCGTTCAGTCTGGCTTCGCACTTTCGCCAATCGAAGTCGGTCGCCCAGTAGCGAGCGAGGTTCTGCATCGTCGCGAGTTGCACCCCCTGCGATGCGTCCGCGACTGTTTCCCGTTCGGGCCACCTTGTCGCGGTGATGCGCCGACGCAAGTCGGTCAGGTCCTCTTCCGGAACGTTCACGTGGAACGGACGAATCACATCCTTTTCAGCGGCCTGCTCGGGACGGTTCAATACGCTGGTCTTGGACATGGGAATCTCCTTTGGAGAAGTTCTTCTGAGTGACGCGGGCGTGACTGGCTCTCCAACCCTATGAGCCCACCCCGTCGCGGGATGTTGCGGCGCAAGCGCCTATTTTGCAACAGGTCGTAACGGCGCCCTCCCGCCCTCGTCAGATGGGTGCAGATTCAAGGAGGTGGGCATGCACGCCGAATTCAGAAGCGAATGGTTCGCCGGCTGGGGCACGCTGGCGCTCGTGAACGCCGGGCTCGCGCAGGCCAAGCACCGCAGCGGCCTGCTCTGGTTCCTCGCGTCCCTCTTCATCGGCCCCTTGGCGACGCTCCTCATCGTGATCCTTCACGATCCCCGCGAGCTCAACCGCGACTAATCCCGAACCAAGAACCACGAACCCGGAACCACGACGCAGACGAATCCCCCTCCCGGCCTCCCCCCGGGGGAGGCGCCAGAGGGGGGACCCCTCCGGTTCCTGGTTCCGGGTTCGTGGTTCTTGGTTCGGTGCCCTCCTATCGGACTTGCGGCTCCTCGACGCGGCCGATCCGGGCGGGATCCACGACCGTGTGCCTGCGGGGCTCGATCGTGACCCAGAAGGTCCGCACGTCTCCGACGGGGATGTCCAGCCGAACCAGGTAGCGGCCTGGCGGCAGCGCCACCGGTGCCGGCCGTTCCATCGTCACGACCAGCGGCGAATGATTCGGCACGTCTATGACGGGGCGGCCTTCCCGGTCGAAGACCGAGTAGCCGCTGGGGGCCGGGAGCGACGTGTACCAGTTGGGGTCGCGGGAGTCATCGAAGCAGCGGCCGTCCTGGTTCACCCGGATCATGGGTGTCGCCACGGTCAGGCGCCCGTCTTGCGACTCCTCCCGCACGACGGTTCCCGTGCCCGCGTCGGGGTAAGGGCCGCGGGGGTCCAGGCTGGCGTCCGACTGACACGCCGCCAGCGACAGAAGTAGCGCAGCAGCAATCCTCATGAAGCACCTCCATGGAGAGCGAGCCGGGGTGGCGGAAGATGTTGCGCTCGGGATTGGCGCGTCTCTATGATGACGCGATGAAACTGACCGACGCCGGCGGGTATTTCGTCGCGGAGAACGCAGTCGTCTGCGGCCGCAGCTCGCTCGCCCGCGGCGCGTCGGTCTGGTACGGTGCCGTCGTCCGCGGCGACCTGGCATCCATCACGGTCGGCGAGTTCACGAACGTCCAGGACGGCGCGGTCCTGCACTGCGACCCGGGCAAGGACCTGGTCGTGGGCAGGCACGTCACCATCGGCCACCTGGCCATGGTCCACGCGAAGTCGGTGGGCGACCGCTGCCTCATCGGCATCCACGCCATCCTGCTCAGCGGCGCGGTGGTCGGCGAGGACTGCCTCATCGCCGCGGGGGCGCTGGTCCGCGAAGACCAGGTGATCCCGCCCCGCTCGATCGTGGTGGGCGTGCCGGGGAAGGTGATCGGCCAGACGGACGACGCCTTCGCCAAAGAGTCGGTCGCGCGCGCGCTCCGCTACCACGCTCTGGCGCGGCGGCACGTCGACGGCAAGGTCGATCCCAAGTACATCCCCGACTACCCCCCGCTGGCCGAAAAGTAGGCGCGGCCTGCTCATTTCTTAGCCAAGACCCCCCGCTTTTCGCCCTTGGCACGCACCTTGCATCAGCACCCCGGGTCAAATCTTCAACTTGGGGAGGCTTGGGAATGCGCAACTCATGGGTTGTCATGCTGTTGCTGGGGATGGGCGCGGTCGCGACCGCGCAGGAATCGCGCTTGAATCTGCTGGATGACAAGGCGCTTCCCCCGATTCTGATGACCGAGGAGGACCAGGAGAAGAAGAATCAGGAGCCGCCGGAAATCAAGATCACCGCGGATAAGCTCAAGGACGAGCAGCCGATCGGCCCCTACCGCCGGCCGGTGTGGACCCTGCACCGTCCGTCGCCGACGACCCGCATCTACCTGCAGGTCGACCCGGGCGAGGTCGAGTTCGAGCAGTGGCTGGACATCCGCCTCCGCAAGAAGCGCAGCGAGCCGGACGACCGGATCCGCATGTCGGAGGAGTTCGAGTTCGGCCTGGGCGGCCGCTTCCAGCTCGACCTCTACTACAACACGATCTTCTCGAGGAACAACGGCCAGGACTCGACGCTGACGGCCCGTTCCTGGGCGGCGGAGATCCGCTACGCGCTGGCGGACTGGGGCGTCATCTGGGGCAACCCGACGCTCTACCTCGAGTACATCCTGTGGAACAACGAGCCGAACGGCCACGGCGACGAGGCCACGTCCTCGATCGAGCCCAAGCTCCTGCTGGGCGACGATCTGGGCAACGGCTGGCACTGGGGTGCGAACTTTTTCTACGAGGCCACGTTCAATAACAGCGTGCGGGAAATGGGCGTCACGTATTCGCTGCTCAAGACGCTCATCGACGGCAAGCTCTCCGCCGGCGTGACGTTCAAGGCCGTCTACGAGTCGGACAACATCAGCTCCGATAACAGCAAGACGGACCGTTCGCGCGAGGCCTACCTCGGCCCGAACATCCAGATCCGCATGGCCCCGGTCGAGGCCGAGACGGAGATCGACGGCAAGAAGGTGAAGGTGGTCAAGGCCAAGGCGCACTTGGACATCGAGCCGATCTTCGGTCTGACCGGCGATTCCAGCCGGGTGCAGATCCTGATCATCTTCGGCTGGGACTTCTAAGCAGGGCGGAGCCCTGCTTACCCTGAGCGGAGGCCGCCCGTCGGCGGCCGGAGTCGAAGGGTTGGAGAGTAACTTATGAAGTACGCTGCGCTCCTCCTTCTCGCGTGGGCCGGGATCGACGCCGGTCGGGACCGGTGGAAGGTCGACGTCAAACTGACCCTCGTCGAGAAGGAGGGGCGCTGGACGTTCCTGGTGGACGGCACGACGGACCTTCCCGCGGGCACGGTGTTGAGCGCCCGGGTCTACGTGCTGGACGTCGTGGACGATCCGCGCCAGGGCCGCATCGAGGACGACAGCGAGCCGCTGGTGGGGAAGGACGACCCCCTGCAGTCCGAATGCCGTTACTTCAAGCTGAACGGCGCCAAGTTCAGCGAACGGGTCCATACGTTCCGCCGGAAACCCTACTCGATCTCCTATCGAGTCAAGATCCAGTACTCTCCCGACGACCAGACGGACGCGCTGGCACTCAAGGTCGGCGACACGCCGTTCGTCCACGCGGCGGACCTCCGGGCCGGCACGGACGCCGAGTACGCGGCGCAGCTCCGGGAGCGCGCCCGCGAGATGGGGAAGGAGCTCATGCGCCTCGAGGCGCTGGGGAGCGAGCTCGGCGACTGGATCGCCCGCGCCGCAAAGGCGCCGGCGGACTGGCAGGTCTGGAAGGACGCGGCCACGTCCGAGATCAGCGCCCTGCAGGACAAGAACGAGGAGCGCTTCAAGATCTGGGCGGTCTGGGCGGAATACCAGGGCCGCATGCGGATCGACGGCTTGACGGGATACCTGGATCGGATGATCGCCGCGCTCGACGAGGGCAACGCGAAACAGGTCCGGGCCTGGCTGGCGGGCTACGTGGATTCGATCGACGAGGCCTACACGGCGATCGGCTTCGAGCCGCCGCTCGACGGGCGGAAGGCCGGGCCGCTGCTGGCCGCGTACGAAACGGTGGTGATTCCGGTGCTGGAGGGACGGACCGATCTGAGCCGCAAGGCCCGGGCGGAGGGGATCACGGCCCTCTACAATCTCCTGGGCCTGCTGCGCAGCCGTCCGCGCGGATACGCCTACGTCAACGCCGTCAGCGTGGAGCTGACGCGGGTGATGGAACTGTTCGATGATCACGCCCCCGCTCCGGAGCTGCAGCAGGCGCTCGCGCGCCACAAGGCGGCGCTCCGGGACTTCCGGACCTTTGCGGGCTTACCCTAGACCTGATCTCTCCGGCGAAGGCGTCGCCCAACCTATCCCAGGGCGACGCCTTCGTCCGGCCCGGCGTCCACTTTCCTTTGCCATGAAAAATGGTGATGGCGTGAAAATTTCCCTGCCCGGCCGGCGTAGGATGGACAACGGGCAGTTGAAGAGCGGGAAGAGGTCAGCAGCTCACTCATCGTTTCGATGGAGAGAGGGCGGTCGTATGGTCCCCCCGGAAGTCGTTCCCCCAAGCCTGGAAACCCGTCTCAATCTGGTCTCGAGGCGGGTCTATCAACTCCTCGCGGATCTCGGCGAAGCCGACCTGGAACGGCTCGGCGCGGTTCTCCAGATCCCGAACGAGCTCACCCACGTCGCCGTCGGATGGCTGGCGCGTTCGCGAGTTGTCGACCTGATCGAGGGCTCCGCGGGTAAACTTCAGGTGCGGATTCGGAGGCCTTTCGAGTAAGGCCCCCCTTCTCGCACTGCACCATGGACTCCGGAAAACTCGTCGGGAAGACCATCGCCGGCTGTCGGCTTCTGTCCAGCGTCGCCCGCGGCTCCATGGGCGAGGTCTTCAAGGGCGTTCACGAAGCCCTCCAGCGGCCCGTCGCCGTCAAGGTCGTCGACGTCGACGCGCAGGCCAAGGACACCCTCGACAAGCTCCTCCTCGAGGCCCGCGCGCTCGCCAAGATCGAGCACCCCAACATCGTCCACGTCTACGACGTCGGCGTGCGTGACGGCCTTTTCTACATCGTCATGCAGTACCTGGAGGGGCGCACGGTCCGGGCGGTCTTCGACGAAATGGGCGCGATGCCCAGCGAGGAGGTCTACGCGATCATCGGCGACGTCGCCCGCGGGCTCGGCGCCATGCACCAGGCCGGCCTGCTCCACCGCGACCTCAAGCACGAAAACGTCATGGTCACGTCGGGCGGGAAGGCGAAGATCATGGACTTCGGCCTCGTGCGGGTCGCGGGCGCGAAGGACGAATACCAGGGCTTCGTCGTCGGCACGCCGCCCTACATCCCGCCCGAGGTCTGGCTCAACCGCCCCGCGGACGCGCGCAGCGACCTGTACTCGCTGGGCGTGATGCTCTACTCGCTGCTGACCGGCGTCTACCCCTTCCGGGCGAAGACTCCGGAGGAGTACGCCCAGCTGCACCTGAAGACGACCCCGAAGAATCCCGTGCAGGTCCGCTCGGAGGTGGGCGACGAGCTCGCCTCCGTGACCCTGAAGCTGCTCGCCCGCAACCGGGCCGATCGCTACCCCACGGTGGAGGACTTCCTGCGCGACTTCGAGGGCTGCCGCCGCGGCGCCGCCCCCGAAGCGCTCAAGAGCACCGGCCGCCGGGTGAAGTGCGGCTTCTGCGACTCCATCAACCCCGCCAAGGCGACGAAGTGCAGCGTCTGCGGCGAGGGCCTGAACGTCCCCAAGCAGATCGACCTGTCGGCTCGCGGCAGCGAAGTCGCCTGCCCCGCCTGCGGCGGCATGCGCGAGCGCCGCGCCCGGGCCTGCCCCAGCTGCGGCCGCGGCATCTGCAGCAACTGCCTCCGCAGCGTCGTCCAGCGCGACGGCCTCTGCGCCGCCTGCCTCGCCATCGAATAGCCCCTGCCCGGTGGCTTTTTCTCCGACATGTTGGGAGACTGAAGGTCATTAGTACCGGAGAAGCTCTGCCATGACGCCGACCGGCCGCGACGAGGTGGTGAAGGGCGCGTTCCAGCACCGGGACGCGCTCCTGAGCTACGCCTTCGCGCTCCTGCGCGACTGGGTCAAGGCCGAGGACGTCGTCCAGGACGCCTTCATCGTGGTCATGAACAAGTGGGCCGAGTTCCGGCCCGGCAGCAGCCTCTTCCTCTGGGTCCGGCAGATCGTCCACTTCAAGGCCTTCGAGGCGGCCCGCGCCAGGAAGATGTCGCCCGTCGAGGAGGAACTGCTGGCCCGCGTGGCGGCCTCGATGCAGCGTGGCCTGGACGAGGAGATCGCCCACCGCCAGATGCTGCGGCGCCAGGCGCTCCAGCGCTGTATGTCGCACCTCGACGCGAAGTCCGCCGGGCTCCTCTCGGGCTTCTACACGCAGTCGCTCTCGTGCGAGAGCCTCGCGCAGGCCCACCGGCGCAGCGTCAACGCCGTCCGCCTGGCCCTCTCGCGGCTCCGCAAGCAGCTGCACGACTGCGTCCTGAAGCAGATGCCGGCCCTGGAGGGGCGGGGATGAGCGAAGAGCTTTTCGAACGCTACCTGAGGAACGAGCTCGACGAGGACGGCGCGCGCGAGCTGAGCGCGATCCTGGCCGGCGAGGAGGGCGCCCGCGACTTCGCGGCCTTCGTCCAGGAATGGACCCTGCTCGGCGAAGCGGCCCGCCAGCGCGTCGCCGCCGCCGACCGCGCCGGCAGCCGCCGCATCCGCAAGATCCGCCCGGCGCGCGAGACGGCGTCGAAGGCGTGGATCGGCTGGGCCGCGGGCCTCGTGGCCGCGGCTGCCTTCATGATCGCGCTCGCCACCCCCGGCAGCCTCCCCCCCAAGGAGGAGAAGCAGACCGTGCGGGTCGAGCCGCCCGCTCCCGCCCTCGCCGAGGAGCCGCGTCCCGCGCCCGCGACGCCGCCGTCGCCGCCACCTCCTCCGGCGCCCCCGCGCTCCGAGCCGGAGCGCGCCCCGCTCCCGCCGCCGGCTCCGCGGGTCGAGACCCCGACCCCGCCTGCTCCCGCGCCGCCGCCGCCCAGGGAGAAAGTTCCGGAGACGCGACCTGAACCCGAGAAGAAAGTCGCCCGCTCCGTCCTCGCCCTCCTGGGCCGCGTCCAGGGAGACATCCAGATCCTCTCGCCCGTGGGAAGGCGCAAGGCCGTCGCGGGCGAAGGCCTCGGGGCCGACGAGGGCGTCGACGCGGCCGGCTCCGGGAGCCACGCGACGCTCGATTTCCCCGACGGCTCGCGGATCGAGCTCGGCGCCGACACGTCCGTCGAAAAGCTGGTCGAGAAGCAGGGAAAGCGCGGCCTCGCGTTGTCCCGCGGCAGCATCGCGGCGACGGTGACGAAGCAGGCCGCCGGCCGGAGCCTGACCGTGACGACCGCGCATGCCGAAGTCACGGTGATCGGCACCCAGTTCAGCCTGAGCGCGCTGCCGGACTCGTCGCGGCTCGAGGTCCGCGAGGGACGTGTTCTCCTCCGGCGCCTGCCCGACGGCGCGTCGATTGAGGTCTCCGCGGGACACCTCGCGGTCGCGGCGAAGGGCGTGAAGCTCGAATCCAAACCCATCGTGTACACGAAGGAGTTCCCGGTCGCGGCCGACACCTCGATCTCCGGGGCCGACCCGTCGCGCGCGTTCGGGGCGGAGGAGCAGCTCGAGGTCGACGGCGACGAGACGGAGGGGAAGAAGATCTACGGGCTCCTCCGCTGGGACTTCTCGGAGCTTCCCGCCGGCGCCGTCGTCAAGTCCGCGGTCGTCACCCTCTACGTCGTCGATGCGTCGCAGGGCGTCGGCTACTCCTTCTACGAGATGAGGCGTGCCTGGAGCGAGGCGGAGGCGACCTGGCGCCTGGCAGCCACGGGTTCGCCCTGGCGCAGCGCCGGGGCGAGGTCGCCCGCGGAGCGCGGCTCCGAGGCGCTCGGCACCCTGGCGCCCCGCACGAAGGGGGAAGTCCGCATCCTGCTGAACCCGGCGGCCGAGGGGCTGATCCAGTCCTGGATCCGCCTGCCGGCCTCCAACCACGGGTTTGTCATCGCGAACGACAACAACACCGACGGCTTCAAGTTCTACTCGCGCGAGTCGTCCCACGCCGATCGCCGTCCCCGGCTGACGCTCACCTATACGCTCTCCGCGAAATAGATTTTCCGACATCTTCCGCCCGCCTCCCTCATTGGTTCTCGTCTACGGGAGGTTGGGATGGGGGTTCTGGCCGCGATCCTTTGGCTGGCGGCGCCGGCCCACGAGGACCTGGAGCTCCAGATTGCCCGGCTCAGCGAGCAGATCCGGCGGGAGCCGGAGCGCGCCATCCTCTACTACCGGCGCGGCGAGCTCCGCCGGATGCACGAGGAGTGGACGGGCGCCCGCGAGGACCTCGAGCGGGCCGCCGCCCTCGACCCGGAACTCGCCGTCGCGGACCTCGCGCTCGGCCGGCTCTGGAACCAGGCCGGCGATCCCCGTCGCGCCCGGACGGCCCTCGACCGCTTCCTGAAGCGCAGCCCCGACCACGGCGAGGCGCTGCTGGAACGCGCCCGCGCCCGCGCGGCGCTCGGCGACCGGGACGGGGCCCTCGACGATTACGGCCGCGGCATCCCGCTCCTGGAGCAGCCGCGTCCGGAGAACTACATCGAGCGCGCCGAGCTGCTGCGCGCGGGGAAGCGGCCCGACGAGGCCATCCGCGCTCTGGAAGAGGGGATCCGGAAACTCGGCCCCGCGCTGCCGCTGCAGCTGGCGCTGCTCGATCTCGAGCTCGACGCCGCGCGCTTCGACGCCGCCCTGGCCCGGGTGGACGAGATCGCCCGCGCCTCCGAGCGCAAGGATCTCTGGCTCGTGCGTCGCGGCGAGATCCTGCGGCAGGCGGGCCGCGCGGCCGAGGCCGCCGAGGCCTTCCGCGCCGCGCTTGCGTCGATCGACGCGCTCCCCGCCGCCCGCCGCCGAACGAAATTTACCAAGGACCTCGAGAACCGGGTGCGAGCCGAGTTGGAGGCCCTCCGATGAAGATCCTGCCGGCGATCCTGACGTTCCTGGCCGCGGCGTCCCCCGCGCTGGCCCAGACGGTCACCCGGGGACCGTACCTGCAGCAAGGCTCGAACTCCCAGGTCATCGTCCGCTGGCGCACGGACGTCGCGACCGACAGCCGCGTGCGCTACGGCACGACGCTCGTCTCGCCGCTGCCGACGATCGTCGACAACTCGACCTCGACCACGGAGCACATCGTCAAGATCACGGGCCTCGCCGCGAACACGAAGTACTTCTACTCCGTCGGGTCGACGACCGCGACGCTCTCCGGGCCCGACGCCAACACGTTCGTCGTCACCGCGCCCACGCCGGGAACGGCCAAGAACACCCGCGTCTGGGTCCTGGGCGATTCGGGGACGAACAACAGCAGCCAGAAGGCCGTTCGCGACGCCTACTACTCCTTCACGGGGACGCGCCATACGGACCTCTGGCTCATGCTGGGCGACAACGCCTACAGCAGCGGCACCGACGCCGAATTCCAAAACGCCGTCTTCGGGTCCACGAACGCGTACGCCACCATGCTCCGGAAGTCCGTCCTCTGGCCGACGCTCGGCAACCACGACGGCGGCTCGGCCAACTCGCTGACCCAGACGGGCCCGTACTACGACATCTTCAGCCTGCCTGCCAACGCGGAGGCGGGCGGGATGGCGTCCGGGACCGAGGCGTACTACTCGTTCGACTACGGCAACATCCACTTCATCTGCCTCGAGTCCTACCAGGTCCCCGCCAACGCGACCGCCTTCTCGACCATGAAGACCTGGCTGACCAACGACGTCAACGGCACGGCGCGCGACTGGGTCGTCGTCTTCTGGCACCACCCGCCCTACAGCAAGGGCTCGCACGATTCCGACACCGACAGCCTGATGACCAAGATGCGGACCGACATCAACCCGATCATCGAGAACGGCGGTGTCGACCTCGTGCTCTGCGGCCATAGCCATGCGTACGAGCGCTCCTTTCTGATCGACGGGCACTACGGGCTCTCGACCACGTTCACGGCGTCGATGAAGCTCGACGCGGGCAGCGGCCGCGACCCGGCCCCCTATCAGAAGTCCAGCGGGACGCTTTCGCACGACGGCACCGTGTACGTCGTGGCCGGCAGCTCCGGCCAGACGGCCGGCGGCTCGCTCAACCATCCCGCGATGTTCATCTCCCTCAACAATCTGGGCTCCCTGGTGCTGGACATCAACGGCAACCGCCTCGACGCAACGTTCCTGCGCGAGACGGGCGCCGCGGACGACACGTTCTCGATCGTGAAGGGAACGCCTCCGCCGCCGCTGCCCACCGTCACGGTGACGGCGAGCGACCCCAACGCGTCGGAGGCCGGTCCGAACAGTGGGACCTTCACGATCACGCGCACGGGCAGCACGACCTCGTCGCTCCTGGTGAACTTCTCGATCGCCGGGACGGCGACGAACGGGACGGATTACGCCACCCTCACGAGTCCCGTGACCATTCCGGCCGGGGCGGCGAGCAAGACCGTCACGGTGACGCCGATCGACGACAGCGCCGTCGAATCCCCCGAGACGGTCCTCCTGACGCTGACCACGGGCTCCGGCTACACGCTGGGGTCACCGAAGGCCGCCACGGTCACGATCGCGGACAACGACAGCCCGACGGCCGACGCGGACGGCGACGGCCTGCCGGATTCGTGGGAGATCGCGCACTTCGGCAACACGACGTCGCAGAACGGGAGCGGCGACCCCGACCATGACGGCGCGACGAACGCCGAGGAGTTCGCCGCGGGCACGGACCCGATGGATCCCGCGTCCAAGCCTCCGGCTCCGGCGCCGTCGACGGGCGGCGGGGGAGGGGGCGGCGGAGGCGGCTGCGGTCTGACGGGCCTCGAGGTCGTCCTGGCGCTCCTGCTGCTTCGGCGCCGCTCCCTGTGATTCACATTTATCGGGATCGGTGCTATATAGGAGCATGCACCGAGGGCTGCTCTTGCTGCTTCTTCTGTTGGCCGCGTGCGGCCGGCCCGAGGGAGGAGCTCCGCCGGCGCGCGTCGTCCCCAAGGCGCCGCCGCCCGAGCCCGAGCCGCGGCCCTTCGTGTTCCAGGAGGAGAACCGGACCCGCCGCGTGGCGGTCGAGGGCCCGATCCGCCGCGGCCCCTACGTCCAGGCCGTCGGGACGACGAAGGCGACCGTCTGCTTCGAATCGGTGGACGCGGTGGAGGGGAAGGTCGCCTGCGACGGCCGCATGGCCGCGAGTCCCAAGGGGACGCGGCATGAAATCGCCCTCGACGGGCTGAAGCCGGGCACGCGCTACTCCTACACGATCCAGCCGGGCGGCATCGGCGGCAGCTTCAAGACGGCGCCCGACGGCGACGGCGATCTCGTCTTCCTCGCCTGGGGCGACTGCCGGACCTACCACGACCGCCTGGCGCGCGTGGCGACGCTCGCGGCCAAGGACCTGGCGGATTTCTCGGTCCACACCGGGGACCTCGTCGACGAGGGGACGGTGGAGGAGGACTGGGACCGCTTCTTCGAGGCGGCGGCGCCGCTGCTCCGCACGGGGGCGCTCTGGCCGTCGATCGGCAACCACGAGGTCGGCTCCCGCCAGTACTTCGACCTCTTCGTGCTGCCGGCGCCGGAGAACTACTACACCTTCACGGCGGGCCCCGCGCAGTTCTTCATCCTCGATGCCAACTGGTCGCCGCGGAAGGACCCGAAGCAGCTGGCCTGGTTCGCGGAGGAAGTGAAGAAGAGCAAGGCGCGCTTCAAGTTCGTCGTCTGCCACCACCCGCTGCTCTCCTGTCCGGACGACGACTTCGTCTTCGACAAGGATTCGAGCATGTACGCCCTCTACGGGCGCGCGATCGAGGAGGCGAAGGTCACGGCCGTCTTCCAGGGCCACAATCACAACTACCAGCGGGCCGAGCGGAAGGGCGTGGTCTACATCACGACCGGCGGCGCCGGCGCACCGCTGTATCCGATCGGCGACCTCACCCCCGAGACGAAGTTTGCCCGCGAGGTGCACCACTACGTGCGCGTCCGCCTGACGGGCCGCACGATGCTGCTCGAAGCGGTCGACTGGTCGGGCAACGTGATCGATCGCGACGAGCGCACGGTCCCCTGATTCTCGATTCTTTATTCTCTCCCCAAACGCCTTACACGCTTCTTACATGCATTTGACTGCCCCCTGACAGCATCGCGGGGCCGCATTCCGTACCATGGGCACCGTTGAAGGAGAGATGCCCATGATGCTGCTCGTGCTCGCCGCGCTGCTCGCCGGACCCCAGGACGACCCCTCCGTCCTCTATCGCGAAGGCCTCTACGAGGAGATCGACCAGGGGAACCTCGAGAAGGCGCTGGAGCTTTACGGGAAGCTGCTCAAGGGGAACGCCGAGCCGGGCCTGAAGGCGCGCGCGTTCTACCGGCGCGGCGCCTGTCTCGAGAAGACGGGGAAGAAGGCGGAGGCCGAGCAGGTCTACCGCGACGTGCAGGAGCGCTTCCCGGACCAGGCCGAGATCGTGAAGCAGGCCCGGGGCCGCCTCGCGGCGCTGAGCGGCAACGGGCGCGCCGCGGCCTATTCACCCGAGGGGGAGATCCAGCAACTCATCCTCGACCTGGGCGCCCGGGACGCCACGAACGATGCCGCCAGCACTCGCGAGAAAGCGATCCACCGGCTGACGCTCATCGGGGAGGCGGCGGTCCCGGAGCTGAAGCGCGCCCTGGGCCATAAGGACACTCATCTGGCCTGCGGGGCGGCCCGGGTGCTGCTGGCCCTGGATCACCCGGAGGGGGCCTATGAGGCGTTCATGCGCACGACCCTTGATCTCTACGATGCGCGCTCGTTCGGCAAGCTCCTCTCCCGGAGCGAAGAGGACCGCAAGCGGTTCTGCGGGGACTCGGACCGGCTGCCCCCGTCCCCGCTGTCGCAGATCCTGGCCGCGACCAGACCCCAGCTCAAAGACTCCCGGCTGAGCAAATCCATCGAAGATCGGGTGCTGAAAGCCGACTTTCCCCGTTCGCCCGACCAGTTTTACCCGCTGATCCACTCGTGGTGGGAAACATCGGAGCCGGCACAGCTCCACGGCGCGGTCCGCCGGCTCTTGCGGGAGTCGGAGAAACCGCAGTTCGAGAAGATTCAACTGCTCCTATCGTCGCGGCCCCAGGCGCTCAAGGTCGACGTCTCCCCGGAGTTCGCGGAGGAGCTCCGGCAGGCGTCGCAATCCCAGGACATCAAGAGCTTCGGGTACTGGCTCCGTGTGATGGCCGCGTACCTTCCTGCGAAGGATTTGATCCAGGTCATCTTTTCGGGCTGGCTGAAAGGGCCGAATGCCGAGCGGGCCCTGATGGCGGCCGAGATGTTCGCAGATTCGCACGGGGCGGACCCTTACCCCGACCTGCCCGACTTCGCCTGCGATGCCCTGATTTCCAAGGACTACCGCGGCGACGTCAAGCGGGCCCTGCTCCGCGGACTTTGGAACTGGGCGGACGTGAAGGTGGACGTGGAGCCGCGGAAGTCCAAAATCATGGAGTACTTCGTCGACTACCTCGGGAAGGTACCGGCCAGGCCGCCGGAAGAGGCTGACGACGTGGCCGGCTACGGCCAGGAATTCCTCTTCAAGCACCTGCCCGACGAGGCCGCGGGGTGGGAGCATCTCTGCGACCTGGAGCTGACCCTGCGCCCCAATCTGCTGGGGATGTCGAGCGTCCTGGGTCGCAGGATGGAGGCCAGCGACCGCGTGAGAAGCCTCTATGTCCAGGCGGTCACACGGGCCCTTGTGCACGACGACCGGGAGGTGAGGGGGCGCGCCATCCGGCAACTGGGCACCTACGTCACGCCGCGGGAGCAGCGTGGGCTGGCGAAGATCCTTCCCCGGGTCCCGAACGATATTCTCGGCGCCGTGATGCTGAAGATGACGGCCGGGTTCAGCGCCCTCGGCGTGGAGGAACGGAAGGCGGAAATCCCGTCGCTCGCCCCGCTGTTCAAGTCGGAGAACGCCCGGCTGCGCGAGCAGATGGTGGCCCACTTCAGGACCTTCAGCGACGGATCGGTGGACGGGTTCATGAAGGACGCGCTCGACGACGCGGAGCCGGCGGTCCGACGCTCCGCACTCGAATTCTGGGTGGCCCGCCGCTCGCCGGAAGGTGTCCCCATCCTGATCCGGGCGCTGCAGGATCCCGACGTGACGATCAAACGGAAGGCCATCGCGGCGCTGGGCCGCACGCCGGCGCTCGACTCGGTGCCCCCGCTCCTGGAGTTCCTGCGTTCCTCCAACAACGAGCTCCGCGGCGATGCGCAGGTCGCCCTGAAAGAAATCCAGCAGTACTACGACGAACAGGAACAGTGGCGGAAGTGGTACGAGGACATGAAGAAGCGGGCCCCGAAGGACAAGTAGTTCGACTCGGCGTATGGGGGTTGCCTCGCTCACTACAAGTAGCGGCCGCGGCTGTTGCCCCCGCGGTCCGAGGGCCGTACAGTAGGGGGCAGATATTCATGAACCGGCCGACCCGGCTCGTCCTGTTCGCGGCGCTCGCCCTCGTCGTCGGGTCGGGGGCCGCGCTGGCCTTCCTCGGATTTCGCTCCCTGCGGGCGGAGGAGATCGTGCGCCGCTCGGAGGCGGAACGGCAGGCGCGGGCCTTCGCGCGGCTGGCCGCGGAGGAGCTCGACGGCGACCTGCGCGGGCTGGTCGTCGCGGAGCGCGCGGTTGTCCGGGACATCCTCGACAAGGGGGGCTCGCCGCCTCGCGCGGTCGTCGCGATCCTGGGCGCCTGGGGCGATGTCGTGTGGCCGCCCAGTTTCGACGAGGGAGAGCAGAGCCTGTCGGAACGGGTGCTGCGGGAGCGGCCCGAACTCGTGCATGCCGTGCTGCGCGCGGAGGCGATGGAATTCCGGGAGGCCCAGCCGGCGAACGCGGCCGTCGCGTACGCCGATCTCGCCGAAGCGCTCGATTCGCCCGCGACCCGTGCCCGCCTGCTCTACCGGGCCGCGCGCTGCTCCTCCCGCGCGGGCGACCGCGGCTCGGCGCGGGCCCGCTGCGAGACGCTGCTCCACGCCTACGGCTCGGCCCGCAGCGAGACCGGCATCCCGTTCTCGATCCTCGCGAAGCTTCAGCTCCTGGCGGAATCTCCGGCGGAGGAACGCCACGCGCCCGCCGAGGCGCTGGCGGGAGACCTGGCTCGCGCCGGGCTGCTGCCCGAATCGGCCCTCCATCTCCTCCAATCGCTCTCGACCCTGTGCCCCACGGCGCGCCTTGAGGACGCTTTCGAAGAAGCGCGGGCGCGGCTGCGCGTCCTCCGCTGGGCCCGGGTCGAGGAGGCGCAAAGCGAGTTCTGGATGGCAAGCGCCCGCGGAACCTGGGCCGGGTGGATCCAGCCGCGCTCCGAGGGCGGGCGGATCGTCTGCGCCGCGGCCGTCGCGCCGATCCCCCGGCCGGAGACGCGGCGGAAGCTCGAGGAGCTGGCGCGCCTGCAGAACGTCTCGTTCTCGCTCCAGTGCGGCGACCGCTGGGTCCTGCCGGAACTGCCCGGGGCCGAAGTACAGGAGAGCCTGGCGGCGGGGACCGCGCGGCTCGTCGCGTCGATCGGCGATCCGGGCCTCCTGGAACGCGAGTCGCGGACCCGCCGCCTCCTGCTGGGCGGACTGATCGCGGTGCTGCTCCTGGCAATGTCGATCGGGGGCTACGCCACGGTGCGGAGCGTGCGGCGCGAGCTCCGGCTCGCGCAGCTGAAGTCCGACTTCGTCTCCAACGTCTCCCACGAGCTCCGGACGCCGCTCACGTCGATCCGCATGTTCTCCGAGATGCTTTCCGACCCGAAGGAGCCCGCCGAGACGCAGCGCCGGGAGTACGTCGAGATCCTGAAGCGCGAGACGGTGCGGCTCTCGACGCTGGTCGAGCAGATCCTCGAGAGCGCGCGGCTCAACCGGGGCGCCCCGGCGTTCCGCTTCGAGCGGCGGGACCTGCGCGACGTCGTCGGTCGCGCGGTTACGAGCTTCCGCTCGCTGCACCCGGAGGTCGCGGTGGCCTATGCGCCGCCCGCGGAGACGGTGGCGGCGAGCGTCGACGGGTCCTCGATCGAGCAGGTGCTGCACAACCTGCTCGACAACGCGGCGAAGTATTCGCCGTCGACTCCGAAGGCCGAGGTGAGCCTCGGGGTCCGCGACGGCCGCGCGCGGATCGACGTGCGCGACGAGGGCAGCGGCATCGATCCGGCCGACCTGCCGGGCCTCTTCCTGGAGTTCCGTCGCGGCTCGAACCCGCTGACGCTGCGGGTGCCGGGGACGGGGCTCGGGCTCGCGCTCGTGAAGCGGATCGTCGAGGCCCACCAGGGGAGCGTCTCGGTCGCGAGCGCGCCGGGGCGGGGGAGCACGTTCACGGTCGAGGTCCCGCTATGTCGCGAATCCTAGTCGTCGAGGACGACAAGGCCATCCTGCGCGGGGTGACCGACGTCCTGAAGAAGGAAGGCTTCGAGGTGCTCGGCGCGCCCGACGGCCGCAAGGGGCTCGACCAGGCGCTGCGGGACGACGTCGACCTGGCGATCCTGGACGTGCGGCTGCCCGAGATGGACGGCTTTGAGGTCTGCCGCCGAATCCGCGAGGACAAGCTCCAGTTCCCGATCCTGATGCTGACCGCCAAGAGCCAGGAAGCCGACAAGGTGCTGGGGCTCGGCCTGGGCGCGGACGACTACATGACGAAGCCGTTCGGCATCGGGGAGCTCGTCGCGCGGGTGAAGGCGCTGCTGCGGCGCTCGCAGGTGCGCGCGGAGCCGGGCGACCCGCGGAGCTTCGCGTTCGGCGGGGTGGAGGTGGACTTCGAGGCGCGCCGCGTGACGCGCTCGGGCCGCGAGGTGACGCTGACGGCGCGCGAGTTCGACATGCTTCGCTACCTCATCCGCCGCCGCCAGACGGTGGTGACGCGCGACGACCTGCTCAAGCACGTGTGGCACTACGAGGAGCTGCCGGTGACCCGGACGGTGGACGTCCACGTGGCGGAGCTGCGCAAGAAGCTCGAGAAGCGCCCGGCCAAGCCGCGCCACATTCTCAGCGTGCGCACGGTGGGGTATCGCTTCGAGCCCTGAAGACGGACACGGAACACCGAACCAGGAACACCGACGCGGAGGCGTTCCCCATCCCTGCCTTCCCCGGGGGAAGGGGTGACGATCAGATCAACGACCGCAGGATCCGGCCCATCTTGTTCGGATCGTGGCGGATGTAGTGCTGGCCGACGGCCATGTCCTTGCCGGCGGGACGCTGGTAGAGGGTCAGGACGTCCTTGCCCTCGGGCTCCAGCAGGTCGGCCTGGATGACGCGGGTCTCGCGCATGCCCTCCACGTCGAGGCGCACCGGCTCGGCGCCGTCCTTGCGGTAGGTCTTCATCCACTTCTCGGGCGGCTTCTTCGAGTTTACCAGCGCGACGTCGGGCGAGGTGCCCAGGTAGATGGAGAGCTGCTCGATGTGGTCGCGCGCGCTCATGCCATCGGTCTGCCCGGGCTGAGTCATGATGTTTACGACCTGGACCTTGAGGGCCTTGGAGACGCGGAGCGCGGTCTGGATCCCGCGGGTGAGGAGCGCGCTGATGATCCCGGTCATGAGCGAGCCGGGGCAGAAGACGATGAGGTCCGCGTGGGCGATGGCGCGGATGCAGGACGAGAGGCAGGTCACGACGGGCCAGTGGAAGAGGCGCCGGATCGGGACGCGCGGGACGCGCTCGAGGATCTCCCACTCGCCGCGCACCATGCGGCCGTCGGCCAGCTCGGCGCAGATGTGGGTCGACTGGTCCGAGACCGGCAGGATCGTGTGGGGGACGCCGAGCTCGACGCGGAGCGCGTCGATCGCCTCCGAGAGCGAGCCCTTCATGCGGATGAGGGCGCAGACGAGGAGGTTGCCGACGCTGACGCCGTCGAGGTCGCCCTCGCGGAAGCGGTAGCGGAGGAGGCTGCTCAGGAGGCGCTGGTCGTCCGCGAGGGAGGCGAGGCAATTGCGGATGTCGCCGACCTGGGGGATGCCGAAGATCTTGCGGAGCTGGCCGCTGTGGCCGCCGTTGTCGGTGACGCCGACGAGGGCGGTGATGTCCAGGGGGTATTTGGCGAGGCCGCGGAGGACCTGGGACTGGCCGGTTCCCCCTCCGATGCAGACGACTCTCTTGCGTCGCACTGGAGCAAGTCTAACAGATAATCCCGCCCCGTGCCTAATCGGGGGCGTATAATGAGATAGACGGTCCATCGATAGGAAAAGGGTTGGGGTTGTTCAGCGTCCCGGGAAGGGAAGTCTACACACCGGCACCGGCAGCGGCGACCGACACCGGAAAACTATCTGAACGTGAGCCCGTGGTCCGCCCGAAGGGGCGGGGCGCGGGCTTTTTCTTTTTCACCGGGCGGCCCGCGCGAAAGGAGGAACGTCGGGGTTGAGGCGCGATCAATTCTAGATGGAAAGGGAATCCGGTATGTCGACGTTCACGGACAAGCAGCTGAAGTGCATCGAGTGCAATGGGGACTTTACGTACACGGTGGCGGAGCAGGAACTGCATCAGTCGCTGGGCTACCAGAACGAGCCCAAGCGCTGCACGCCCTGCCGCGAAGCGAAGCGGCAGCGGAAGGGCGGCGGGGGCGCGGGTGGCGGTCCCCGCGGCGGTGGCGGAGGCGGCCCCCGCGGGGGCGGCGGCGCTCCGCGCGAGTTCTTCGCGGCGATCTGCGGCGAGTGCGGCAAGGAGGCCCAGCTCCCGTTCAAGCCGCGCGGCGATCGTCCGGTCTACTGCAGCGATTGCTTCTCGAAGAAGCGGACGCCGATGTAAGCAGAACCAGGAACCACGAACCAGGAACCAAGAGGGCCCCGCCTGCCGGCGGGGCTCTTCATTTTCGTGAAGCGGGTGCGGAGTGCCGAGGGGCGGCGTTACGACAGGAAACCTCGTGAACCTGGCGGTGCAGGCGGTCCTTGGCGCGTTGCTTCTCTGGGGAAACCTGCAAGCCGACTGCCACAATCCCTTATTGCCGATGGTTGTCCAGGTGCAGGGACTTTGTTTTGCCGTCGGGGTTGTCAGAGCGGTCCTGTGCTTGAAGAAGGTCCCTCCGGAGTGGAAGCCGGCCGTGATCCGGAATGCGATGGTCCTGGGCCTTTCCCTCCTTCTCTCGGCGCCAGCGGCCTGGGTGTGGGGATGCTGGCTCCTCGACAGCCTCCGCGCGCGCAGCTAATTCCACTTTTTCGGTTGACGATGACCCCGCAGCAGCGTAATATTGCTATGAGACTGAGACTCAGTCTCAGGTAGAGGGTACAGTGGCGGACCAGCTCAAGGCCATCGAAGAGTTCATGAAGTCCCGCGGGCTCAAGCTCACGGGGCCCCGCAAGCGCGTCGTCCAGAAACTCCTCAGCGTCAAGGGACACGTCGCCGCCGACGACCTCATCGAACAACTCCGCCGCGACAAAACGCCCGTTTCCAAGGCCACCGTCTACCGCACCCTCGCCCTCGTCAGCCAGTCCGGCCTCATCGACGGCCATGACTTCGACAAGGGCAAGCGCCTCTACGAGCCCATGATCGGCCGCGCCCACCACG
>Ga0310810_10000636_pt1 | contig 35174 bp, 26 predicted proteins | sample NCmetagenome_FD_207641 | JGI IMG/M metagenome (GOLD analysis project Ga0310810, IMG submission 207641) | Soil microbial communities from experimental microcosm in Duke University, North Carolina, United States - NC | ecosystem: Engineered > Artificial ecosystem > Soil microcosm > Unclassified ... | reverse complement strand
CAGGCGCTATCGCCCGTCGCGCGCGAACCGTCGTCCTCCTGACCGCGACGCCGCACTCGGGCGACGACCCTGGGTTCGAGGCGCTGTGCGGCATCGGCGACCTCGAGAAGAGCTTTCCGCTCCTGACATTTCGGCGTGCGCGTCGCGACGTCGGCCTGGCCGTCTCGCGTAGGACGCTGACGCTGCGTGTGCGCCCGACACTTGCCGAACGGGAGATGCATCGCGCAGTGCAGGCCTACGTGCGCAAGGTGCGGACCGAGCGCGGATCAAATGGCGAAGCGGCGCATCTCGCGATGATGGTGCTGACACGGCGCGCCTGCAGCAGCGCGTCCTCACTGGTTCGCTCGATCGATCGTCGACTGGCGCTTCTCGAAAGCGATGCGGCGTCGACGCCGCAGATGATGCTGCCGCTGTTCGACTCTTCGAGCGACGAAGAGCCTGGCGCCGAATTGGCGGCACCCGGTCTCGACGATCGCAACGACGAGCGTCGACGGCTGGCCGCTATTCGCGCCCATGCCGTCCACGCGGAAGCAGCAGAGTCAAAGGTGTGCGCGCTGGTCCGTCTGCTGCGCCGCGCGTGCGAACCCGCGATCGTCTTCACCGAGTACCGCGACACACTCGCGACGCTGGCGCGGCTTCTTGAAGACCTACAGCCGGCCACGCTCCACGGAGGTCTGACGCCAATGGAACGACGAGAGAGCCTGCGTCGTTTCACGAGCGGTGCGGCGCCGGTCCTCCTCGCGACCGATGCCGCGAGCGAGGGGCTCAACCTTCATCAACGCTGTCGCCTCGTCGTCAATCTCGAATTGCCGTGGACACCGATTCGGCTCGAGCAGCGCGTCGGCCGAGTCGAGCGCATCGGGCAAACACGCCGTGTTCACGCCGTGCATCTGCTTGCTGCCGGCACTGCGGAAGAGTCGTACATCGCCAGGTTCTCAACCCGAACCGACCGTGCAACTGAAGCCACGGAGAGGCTTCGCGATCGGGCGCAGGCACTCGAAGCGATCCGCGCGACGGCAGTCGCCGAGACCCGACGCATCGAACGGCTGCGCCTTCTCGCGAAGTTGCCGAGCACCATCGTCCCTGATGGAAGGCCACCAATAACCATCACCCGGAAGCACGACGGCAGCAGCGCGAGCCTGTGGGGTCTCCACCTTTCGTTCGCCGATTCCACGACACAGCGCGTGTGGCAAACGTTGATCGGCGCCAATCTCCGGGACTCGGGTTTCGGGGTTCGGGACTCGATCGATGAAGTCGTCGCGACTTTGGCAGCGGCACTCGATACCAATCGAGAGCGCGCGCGAGCAGCGGTCGAAACCTCAGTGCGGGCGTTCTTGAATCGGGCTGCCATTCGCGAACACGCCATCGTTCGGACAATCGAAAGCGAGCGCGCACGACTTTCGGCGGGGCTCCTGCAGCGCGGTCTGTTCGATCGCCGCGCCGAGCGCGCACTCGGTGCGCAGACCGCGGTGCTCGACGAGGCCCTCGCCCGATGCCACGCTCGTCTCATCGAGATCGAGCCGGCTGGGCACGTGGTTGCCGAACCGGCACGCCTCGCGTTCGCTCTCCTCCGACGATGATCGCGGGCGTGCGCGGCCGGCTGTTGACCGCGTCGTTCATCAGGGATGAGCTTGCGACGCTGACCGTCGTTGGGACCCCACCGCCACTCTTCGGTCGATCTCTCGCTGACTGGTCGAAACGGATCGACTCCGCACTCGGCGCGGCCTCGAGCGTTCGAGCGATCACCGACGTGGCCTTTCTGCCGCTGGTGGATCTGCTCGGTCTCACGCTCCTGCGACGTGCCGACCACCAGAGCCTGTCGTGCCTGGAACTGAAGGCGGGCGATCAATCGAGCGTGGTCGGGTTGACGACGACGTGGGGAGAGCCGCTCGAGCACTTGTGGAGATCGTCCATTGCGGGCGCGATTGCTTCCGACGCTCGATGGTGTCTCTGCTGCAACGGCCGCGTCGTTCGCCTCGTCGATGCGAGAAGAACCTGGTCGCGCGACTACCTCGAATTCGATCTCGCCCTGCTCGGACTCCAAGCTGAAGCGCAGGCGGTCCTGTGGTCGGTCGCCTCGGCTCGGGCGTTCTGTGGGAACCCGGCTCCACTCGACAGAGCGGTTGTGCTCTCCAGACACCACGGCATCGAGGTCTGCCGGGCTCTTGGGGCCGGCGTTCTTGAAGCGCTCGAGACGCTGCTCACCGCGCTCACGCGCGGAGGACGGCAACCGGTTGCGACGCTCTGGGAGCAGTCGCTGACCGTCCTGTATCGAATCCTCTTTCTGCTCTTCGCCGAGGCGCGCGGCCTCGTGCCGCTGTGGCATCCGGTGTATCGCGACCGCTACAGCCTCGAAGTGATCGTCACGGTCCTGCTGGCTAGTCGTCCATACAAGGGGCTCTGGCGAGCCATTCACGCGATCTCGCGCCTCGCGTACGCGGGCTGCTCGGCCGGTGAGCTTCGCGTCACGGCGTTCAATGGGCGCCTCTTCAATCCATCGCAAGCGACAGCCTTCGACAACACCAGACTCAGCGACCTCGTCATGAGTCGAACCGTGATCGCGTTGAGCAGCACGCCTGCTGGCCGCCAGGGTTCGCGCAGCAAGATTCTCTACCGTGACCTCGACGTCGAACAGCTCGGCGCGGTCTACGAACGCGTGCTCGAGTACGAGCCCGCATTGGACGGTCCGGCCCCTCTCGCGCGAACCCGTGACCTCCGCAAGTCGAGCGGCTCGTTCTACACACCGCGCGCGGTGACGACGCATCTCGTGCGCCAGACACTCGAGCCACTGATCCGCGGCCGCACGGCCGATGAGATCCTCGCGCTGCGCGTGCTCGATCCCGCGATGGGGAGCGGAGCCTTCCTGGTTGCGACGTGCCGCTATCTGGCGTCGGCGGTCGAGGGCGCACTTGTCCAGGAAGGGCGCTGGCACTCGCACGACGTCACACCCGCGGATCGTGTCGCGCTGCGTCGCGAGATCGCATCCCGCTGTCTCTTCGGCGTAGACCTGAACCCGATGGCGGTGCAACTTGCTCGGCTGTCGCTGTGGCTTGCGACGCTCGCTTCCGACAAGCCACTTTCCTTCCTCGATCACCACCTCGTCGCCGGCCACAGCCTCGTGGGCGCGACGCCCGAGGACATGAGTCGCCAACCCGGCGGAGGCGTCGGTCGAAGGCGCCAGGCGCGTTTATCGCTCTTCGAGGAGATGGAGCTTTCGTCCGCACTCGCGCATGCGGCGCAGGTCATCTCGGAGGTTTCAACGGAGCCCGACGACTCCGCGGACATCGTCCGCACGAAAGAACGAAGGCTTCACGCACTGCACGCGCGCGATTCGTCGCTGACGAAGTGGAAAGCGGCGCTCGACCTCTGGTGTGGCGCCTGGTTCCGGGATCAGAGAGACGCACCCGAGCGCGGCGTCTTCCAGGACCTCGTCTCGAGGCTGCTCGATCGACCATCGACCCTGCCGCCTCGAGTGGCCGCAACGCTACTGGAGCGGTCCGCCGCGATCGCCGCATGCCACCGCTTTCTCCACTGGAGGCTCACCTTTCCGGACGTGTTCTCCACAACGCCGGGGCAACCAGCTGGCTTCGACGCGATCGTCGGCAACCCGCCATGGGACATGGTTCGCGGTGACAGCGGCGCCGACGGCACCAGGGCCGGCAGACGTCTCGGGGCGCGACAGATGACCGACTTCGTTCGCCAATCCGGCATCTACCGCGTCGAGAGTCGCGCGCATGTGAACCTTTATCAGCTCTTCGTCGAGCGCGCTCTTCAACTGGTGAGACCTGGCGGTCGCATCGGTTTCGTCGTGCCCTCCGGCCTCGTGAGCGACGCGGGCGCAGCGCCGCTGCGGCGGCATCTCTTCGAACGCGCCGAGGTAGACGAGGTCACGGGGTTCGACAATCGGCTCGCCATCTTCCCCGTGCATCGCAGTGTGAGGTTTGTGCTCCTCACCTGCACGACCGGACGGGAGACATCCGCTATCCGCTGCCGGTTCGGGCTCACGAGCGCTGACGACCTCGACTCGCGAGGTCGAGCGCCGCTCGTGCTATCTCGCCGTCTGCTCGCGAGGATCTCAGGAGACGAGGACTTGGGCATGCCGGAGCTCGCGACCGAGATGGATCTCGCGATCGTCGAGACGATCAGCCACTCGACGCCTCGCCTCGGTTCGAGAGACGGCTGGAATGTCGCGTTCGGCCGCGAACTGAACGCCAGCGACGATCGCGGGCTGTTCGTTCCAATTGTCGCGGCGTCCACCGGGAGGCCGGTGATCGAAGGAAAGCAGATTGACCCGTTTCGAGTCGCCGTGAACAGAAGCCAATTGGAGGTCCGATCGTCCGCCGCCACCGACCTGCGAGTGCCGCGCCGCGCCCGCCTCGCGTATCGCGACGTCGCGAGCGCCACCAATCGGCTGACGCTCATCGCCGCGATCGTTCCTGCGCGCGCGGTCACGACGCACACGCTTTTCTGTCTGCGAACGGCGCTTCCATTGCCAGCGCAGCGCGTGCTCTGCGCGCTGCTCAACAGCTACGTGGCGAACTACCTGATTCGCCTTCGGGTGAACACACACGTCACCGTGTCGCTGGTCTCGCGCCTGCCGGTCCCCATCGTAGCGCCCGGACATCCGCTGTTTGCACGGCTCGACGTGTGCGCCGAGGCACTCTCTGTCGGAACGGCGGCCGCAGAGGGCATGGACGAGTACGCCGAGATTCAAGCGCTCGCCGCGCGTCTCTACAGGTTGAATGCGACTCAGTTCGAGCACGTGCTGGGGACGTTTCCGTTGGTGCCGAGCGAGGTACGCGACAAGGCCCTTCGTCGATTCATCGACTTCCACTCTTCCTCTTGATCACGACACATCGAGGCACAGAGGCACAGAGATGATCAATCACGATCCTGACACCGACGACCGCGACCCGCTCACTCGGCGCATCATCGGCTGCGCGATTGAAGTCCATCGACAGCTCGGGCCCGGTCTCATGGAAACGACCTACGAGGAGGCCATGTGCATCGAGCTGGCGGACCAAGAGATCTCTTTTATTCGACAAGCCGGCGTTCCGGTGTTCTACAAGGGCCATCTGATCGGAGAACATCGTCCTGACCTCGTCGTTCAGGACCAGGTCATCGTAGAGGTGAAGAGCGTCGAGCGACTCATCGGAGTCCATCAGGCGCAGCTGATTGCATACATGCGCCTACTTCGGAAACCAGTGGGGTTGTTGCTCAACTTCAACAGCGAGGTGTTACGAACCGGAATCCGTCGTCTTGTGATTTGAAGAGCCTCAATGCCTCGGCGCCTCTGTGTGTCGTGGTCAAGCGGAGGAGTGTAGGCTTATCGAAGGAGCCTGAATGACACGAACCGCCCAGGTGTTCGTCGCTATCCTTTTTGTAGTAGCGATCGCAGTCGACGCCTTCGCCCAGGCGAAAGCGATCCGCATGCCTACTGCGGCCGGCAGCGAGCGGATCTTTGCCATCCTGCTGCCTCAGTCATACGAGACCTCCAAGGCGCGCTATCCGGTCGTGTATCTCTTCCACGGCGGCGGCCAGGATCACACCGCCTTCATGGCGCGGCAGGCGTTTCCTCCCATGGCGCGCATGCACGAGTTCATCGTCGTCATGCCGGCGGCGGATCGGAACTACAGCGTGCTCGGACCGGAGGCTCAGGGCAGGTATCACGACTACGTTGCCGGGGAACTCGTCGACTACGTCGACTCGCACTACCGCACCATTGCCAGCAAAGACAGTCGCGCGATCGCCGGCCTCTCGATGGGCGGACGCATCGCCTCGATGACCGCCTTGACGCACGCGGATCGATTCAGCGCAGTCGGCGCGTTCAGTCCCGCAATGCGGCCGGATGCGGAAGAGGCCGTGCACAACGTTCCCGCGGCGGCACCCTTCTTCTACGTCTCGTGCGGCACGCTCGACTCGCTGCTGCCGATCAATCGCGAATTCGTGGGCTGGCTGATGGAACGCGATCTACCTTACGACTACAAGGAAGCGCCCGGCCTCGGCCACACATGGGCGCTGTGGGACGAACAGATCGGCGTCTTCTTCGATCTGCTCCGCACGCGCGGCTTCAAATCAGCGCCGTAGAACGAACCGCTCGATCGCCTGCGCGACGCCGGCCTCATCCTGATGGCCGGTCACGTGCCACCCGCGTGACTTGAGACTGTCAACCGCGTTGTCCATCAACACTGGCTGACCGGCAAACTCCAGCATCTCGACATCGTTAAAGTTGTCGCCGATCGCCATCACTTCGTCAGGCTGCAGTCCAAGTTGCTCCGCGCGCCACGCGAGCGCACGTCCCTTCGTCGCCTCGGACGACGTGACATCGACCAGTGAGAAGTCGCGGCGCACGTACTCGGTCATCTGGATCGCACAGCCGCCGACTTCCGCGCGCAGCCAGTCGAAGAGCGTGCGCATGTCGTCGACACCGCCGTTGTACATGACCTGAATCGGATCCTCGACGAGCGCGTCCTCGAGCGGGATCGACTGCGCGATGTGCGAGTGATTGCGCGACCAGTAGCGCTGCCGTCCCGGATGGTCCCAGTCCATCGTCTCGTAGATGACCTGCCGATCGAGATCGCGATCGAAGATGAGCGCCGCCGCATGACGATGGCGGCGCGTCGCAGCGAGGACCTGCCGCGCGGTGTCCTTGTCGAGCAGGCGTCTGACAAAAGTGGAGCCGTCCATCGCGCGTTCGACAGCGCCGTTGCTCACGATGAGCGAGATGGACGCGGGCAAACGCTCGGCGACCGGCCGTGCGAATGGGTAGCTCCGTCCCGTAACGAGAGCCACGTGAACACCTGCGGCAACCGCATCGTGAATCGCTGTGCAGTTGGCCTCAGGCATGCGCCCCTGTGTGTCGAGGAGCGTGCCGTCGATGTCTATGCCGATCAACCGGATCATTGAGGAAGCTGCGATAGGATAGATAGGTTATGACAGTCGGGCGGTTCGAGGGCGTGAATGCCGGGTACGTCTTGGAGCTATACGAGCGCTTCCGGCAAAACCCCGAGTCGGTCGACCCCGCAACGCGAGCGGCGTTCGAGGGATGGAATCCCGCGGAGCTCGATCCGGGTGCAGCCGCGCCCGCGAGCGCGCCGACCTCCGCAGACGTTCATGCGGTCGTGGCGGCAACGATCCTGGCGGATTCGATCCGCCGTTACGGACATCTCGCCGCGCAACTCGATCCACTCGGGTCGACACCTCCAGGAGATCCATCGCTCTCTCCGGCGACCTACGGCGTCTCAGAGGACGATCTGAAACGGCTGCCCGGGTCGGTCGTCGGCGGCCCTGTCGCAGAGACATCGTCGACGGCGTACGAGGCGATCGAGAAGCTTCGCCGCATCTACTGCTCGTCGACTGGATTCGACTACTCGCACATCTTCGTGCCGGAAGAACGCGATTGGCTGCGTCACGCGGCCGAGTCCGGACGATTCCTGCCGCCGCTCGATCCGGCAAGCACCGATGCGTTGCTCGATCGCATCACGCAGATCGAAGTATTCGAGCGATTTCTCCAGCGGACCTTCCCCGGCAAGACGCGCTTCTCGGTCGAAGGTCTCGACATGCTGGTGCCGGTTCTCGACGAGATCATCTCGGGCGCGGCCGATACCGGCGCCCGTCACACCGTGATCGGCATGGCGCATCGCGGCCGCTTGAACGTGCTCGCGCACATTCTCGAGAAGCCGTACGCGCAGATCCTGGCCGAGTTCAAAGACCCAGTTCTGGCCGAGCGTCTTCGCGTCGACCTGGGATGGATGGGCGATGTGAAGTATCACGCCGGCGCTCGCACATCGAGCCCGCGTGGACATACGTTCGTGACGATGCCGCCGAACCCGAGCCACCTGGAAGCCGTGAATCCCGTGGTCGTGGGAATGGCGCGAGCGGCAGGCACCTACGCCGACGTGCGTGGTCCGGCGCGGTTCAGCAGTGCGGCCACGCTGCCGGTGTTGATCCACGGCGACGCAGCGTTCCCCGGTCAGGGAATCGTGGCGGAGACGCTCAACCTCTCGCGACTCGACGGCTACGACACTGGCGGCACCATCCACATCATCTCGAACAATCAGCTCGGCTTCACGGCGACGCCGAGCGAGTCGTACAGCACGAGCTACGCGAGTGGCCTGGCTCGTGGCTTCAAGATCCCGATCGTCCACGTCAACGCGGATGATCCTGCGGCGTGCCTCGAAGCTGCCCGTCTCGCATGGGAATATCGCGCGCGATTCCAGCGCGACTTCCTGATCGACCTGATCGGCTACCGGCGCCACGGACACAACGAAGGCGACGAGCCGGCGTTCACGCAGCCGTTGATGTACCGGAAGATCGCGAGCCATCCCACCGTGCGTGAGCAGTTCGCGAAGACGCTGATCGCGCAGGGCTCGCAGACACCTGAATCAGTCGAAGGACTCGTCAAGAAGCACTACGCCGTGCTGGAGCAGGCGTTCGCGTCACTGAAACCCGAAGAGGACCTCGAGCCCCCCGTGCCGGAGCCGGCACCCCCAGGGGCAGCGGCTCGCGCGGAAACGGCCGTGCCGATCGAGCGGCTGCGAGAGATCAATGAAGGCCTGCAGGCGGCACCCTCGGGATTCACGTTCCACAAAAAGCTGGAGCGCGGCCGCGAGAAGCGCAAGTCGGTGCTCAACAACCCGAACGAGCGAACGATCGACTGGTCGGCCGCAGAGGAGCTCGCCTTTGCCAGCATCCTCGCTGACGGTGTACCGATCAGGCTGACCGGTGAGGACGTCGAGCGAGGCACCTTCAGCCAGCGTCACGCCGTGTTTCACGACGCGAACACCGGCGACACGTTCATCCCGCTACAAACGTTTCCGCAGGCCAGCGCCTCGTTCGAGATCCACAACAGCCCGCTCAGCGAAGCGGGCGTCGTCGGCTTCGAGTTCGGCTACAACATCCAGGAGCCCGATCGCCTGGTGATCTGGGAAGCGCAGTACGGTGACTTCATCAACGGCGCGCAGGTCATCATCGACCAGTTCGTGACGTCAGGCCGGGCGAAGTGGGCACTGCAGCCGTCACTCGTGTTCCTCCTCCCGCACGGGCACGAAGGCCAGGGACCGGAACACTCGAGTGCACGACCCGAGCGGTTCCTCCAGGGAGCAGCCGACATCAACATGCGCGTCGTGAACTGCACGACGGCCGCACAGTACTTTCACATCCTCCGGCGACAGGCGGCACTGCTGCGACGCGATCCGCTTCCGCTCGTGGTGCTCACGCCGAAGAGCCTGCTGCGCCATCCGCTCGTGGCGTCAACGCCGATGGAGCTCGCCGAGGGGCGCTTCCGATCCGTGATCGACGATCAGGAAGCCCGCCAGCGCGCCTCGAGCGTGCGGCGCCTGGTCCTGTGCAGCGGCAAGGTCTACGTCGACCTCGTCTCGAGCGATCGTCGTGCGTCTTCCAACCATGTGGCGATCTGTCGTGTCGAGCAGCTCGCACCGTTCCCACGTGTGGCGCTGCGGGAAGTGCTCGATGTGTATCCCTCGCTCGAAGAAGTTGCCTGGCTGCAGGAAGAGCCGGAAAACATGGGCGCCTGGGACTGGATGCGAGGGCAGCTTCTGGAAACCATCGAGGACCGCTGCTCGCTGCGATTCATTGGTCGCGTGCGCAGCGCCAGCCCGTCCGAAGGATCTGCCACCTGGCATCAGATCAACCAGCGCAAGCTGGTTGACGAGGCGTTCGCGCCCGAGAGCCGTGCTGTCGCCGGCTCCACGGTTCTGTCGAAGTCTGTTTACAGCCTCACCGGATCGAAACGCTGATCTACTGTACCGCTCGCTTGTGTTGAGGCTTCGGTTTGAGTGTGGGACGAACGCTCCGCCGGTACTATAGGGAACGACGTAGCGAAGGGACCAACACAAGCGAGTTTTGAGGGATATGTCGAATATCGTCGTTCCAACACTGGGTGAATCGGTCGTCGAGGCGCGCGTCGCGCGGTGGCTGAAAAAGGCGGGAGACCGCGTCGAAGTCGGCGAGCCGGTCGTCGAGCTCGAAACGGAGAAGATCGATCTCGAGGTCAGCGCGGAGAAGAGCGGCGTCATCGCGAGCATTGCGCGACAGGAAGGCGAGGACGTCAAGATCGGCGAGTTGCTTGCCGTCGTCGATGAAAACGGCACCGCCGCCGCCCCGGCCGCCTCACCCGCTCCGCCCGCAGCGGCGGCAGCGGCACCAACGCCCGCTTCTGCACCGGCTCCCGGCGGCAACGGATCGGCGGGTGCCATCGAAGGACGCGCCACGCCAACGGCGCGGCGCATGGCCAAGGACAACGACGTAGACCTCGGAGCAGTGCAGGGCTCGGGAACCGCCGGCCGCGTCACCAAGCAGGACGTGCAGAAGGCAATCACTCCGGCTCCCGCACCGGCAAGTAGCCCAGTTGCACCGGCAAGTAGCCCAGTTGCACCGACAAGCAGCGCGATCGCACCGACAAGCCCGTCAAAGATCGCACCCGGTGCTCGCACGGAGGAACGCGTGCGGATGAGTAAGCGCCGCCAGACGATCGCACGCCGGCTGGTCGAAGCGCAGCGGACTGCGGCGATGCTGACGACCTTCAACGAGGTCGACATGTCGGCGGTGATGGCGCTGCGCGAGCGCCGCAAGGAATCGTTCAAGAAGGAGTTCGGTGTCGGGCTCGGTATCGCCTCGTTCTTCCTGAAGTCGGCGATCGCTGCGTTGCGTGCGTTCCCCGCGATCAACGCCGAAATCCAGGGCGACGAGATCGTCTACAAGCGCTACTACGACATCGGCGTCGCGGTGGGGGCCGAAGGTGGGCTCGTCGTGCCCGTCATCCGCGATGCCGACATGCTGTCATTCGCGCAGGTCGAGCTCGCGATCCGCGACTTCGCCACACGTGCGACGGATGGAACGTTGACGCTCGAGGATCTGCGCGGCGGGACATTCACCATCACCAACGGCGGCGTCTTCGGGTCGCTCATGAGCACCCCGATCCTCAACCCGCCTCAGGTCGGGATTCTCGGTCTCCACAAGATCCAGGACCGCGTGGTTCCGATCAACGGACAGCCTGTCATACGGCCAATGATGTATGTCGCGCTGTCTTACGATCATCGAATCGTCGATGGCCGCGAGGCCGTGCAGTTTCTCGTGAAGATTAAGGACTTCGTCGAAGATCCCGCCCGGCTTCTGCTGGAAGGATGACCTCAGGGTTGTACATGCGTAGCTTCTTTCTCGCACTTCCGCTCACGCTCGTCGCCACGCTCGCGCTGGCCCAGGCCACGCCGCCGCCTCCCGACGTACTGCCGGCCAGTGAATTGGCGGTACCCGCTGACGGCGACAAGAGCCCAACCGGACTCGTCTCGAAACTCATTCGCAAAGGCAACAGCACCGAAAAGGCGGAGGCGACGGACGTCGTCACTGTGCACTACACGGGATGGTCGAGCGATGGCCGGCTGTTCGACAGCTCGGTCGTGCGAGGTCCGGCATCGTCGTTCCCGCTCGACAAGGTGATGGCAGGCTGGCGCGAGTGCGTCCAGCTCATGACGATTGGCGACAAGCGGCGCTGCTGGATCCCCGAGAACCTTGCGTACAAGGGTCAGGCGGGACGGCCCAAGGGCACCGTTGTCTTCGACATCGAGTTGATCGACCGGCGAGGTAATCCGCTGATTGCGCCGCCAGACGTCAAGGCGATTCCAGATGACGCCAAGCGGACACCGACCGGCCTGGCGTACAAGGTCTTGCGTCCAGGCAGAGGCGTGCGGAATCCGAGTCGTTTCGGCCGCGTCACCGTGCACTATACAGGGTGGACCACCGACGGCCGCATGTTTGACAGCTCCGTGGCGCAGGGTCAGCCTCGAACGTTCCGCCTGGACGATGTGGTCAAAGGATGGACGGAGGGCGTGCCGTTGATGGTCGAAGGCGAGCGCACGCGCTTCTGGGTCCCCGAGAATCTTGCGTACGGCGGTAAGGGCGACGGCCCGCGCGGGATGCTGGTATTCGACATCGAGCTCATCAAGATCGAAAACTGATCCCGCAGGATGGCGCACCTGCTGTTCGATCTCGACGGCACGCTGGTCGATTCGTTTCCCGGAATCAGCCGCTCGATCAACCAGACGCTGACAACTGTCGGACGTAGTCCCGTTCCAGAGGCACAACTACTTCAATTCGTAGGCAAGCGGCTCGCGGTGATCTTCAGCACGCTGCTGGGCGCCGACGATGAGGCACTTGTCGATCGCGCCGTCGAGATCTATCGCCCGCTGTTCGACGAGGTCGGCATCCTCGACAGCCGGGTGTTTCCCGGCATCCCCGAAGCGCTGGCAACTCTTCGCGATGCCGGCCACTCACTTCAAGTCGTGACCGTCCGCTCGATCGGATCCGCGAAGCTCGTCGTCCGGCACTTCGGCCTCGAACGGTACGTGGATGCCGTCCACGGTCCGGATCGGGCTCAACGCGGCGGCGACAAAGCGGACCTCGTTCGCGCTGCGCTCGATCTCGCGGGCGCGGATCCGCGCGACACGATCATGATCGGTGACCGCTCCGACGACGTGCGCGCTGCGCGCACGCACGGTGTCCACACGGTTGCGGTTGAATGGGGCTATGGCACGCCTGACGAACTGCGCGACGCGGAGCCTGATTACTTCGCGTCCGGCGTCGCAGATCTCGTGGCATACGCGACGCGCTGGAGCAATCGGTACAATTAGGCCATGTGTCGCAACATCAAGACGCTGGCCAACTTCGAGCCGCCCGCCACTGACGATGAGATCCGCGCGTCCGCGCTGCAGTTCGTCCGCAAGTTGAGCGGCTCGAGTCGTCCCTCCAAGGTGAACGAAGCCGTGTTCAATCGCGCGGTGGACGAGGTGACGGAAGTCGCCGAGCGCCTCATCCGTTCGTTGACGACCAGCGCGCCGCCACGCAACCGGGAAATCGAAGCAGAGAAGGCAAAAGAGCGCTCGCGCCAGCGATACGCGTAGCGCGCGCGATCCTGGTCCTTAGTGCTTGGTCCTTAGTGCTTGGTCCCTAGTCCGGCTCCCGTATACTTACGCCCGCCTGAACCGCACGCCAGACGGAGGCTGATCATGAAGAAGCTGTGGCTCCTTGTGGCCCTTGTCACCCTCGGGCCTGGGTGGGTATCTGCACAAACGACCGACGAACTGGTGAACGACGGGAAGAATCCCGCGAACGTCACCACCCAGAGCATGGGGTACTACCGTCAGAGCTACAGCCCGCTCAAGGAGATCAACAAGTCGAATGTGAAGCGCCTCGTGCCGGTGTGGAGCGCGAGCCTCATGAACGACATGGGCGAGCTTGCGGCGCCAACGGTCTACAACGGCGTGATGTACGTCATCAACGGCAAGTGGACGTTCGCCATCGACATCGAGACCGGCCGCCAGGTCTGGCGCACACCCGTCGAGCTCGAGCCCGGTGTCCAGCGGACAGCGATCACGAGAGGCGCGGCGACCATCTACAACGGCAAGGTCTTCCGCGTGACGATCGACAACCACCTGCTCGCGCTCGACATGAAGACCGGCAAGCAGATCTGGAACCAGAAGTTCGCCGACGCCAAGGAGGGCTACTACGCGACGAGCGCGCCGATCGTCGCCAACGGCGTCCTCATTTCCGGCATGGCCGGTGGCGAGTCAACGACGCGCGGATTCCTCGACGGGTGGGATCCCGAGACTGGCAAGAAGCTATGGCGTCGCTACACGATCCCTGCGCCGGGCGAGCCGGGATCGGAGACGTGGCCGAAGGACAGCGACGCGTGGAAGTTCGGTGGCGGACCGACGTGGCGCTCGGGCGCGTACGACCCGGCCCTCGATCTGGTCTACTGGGGCGTCGGCAACGCCGAGCCGTACGATCCGCGTCCGCGCAATGCGCTCGATAGCCTGTATACGTCGAGCGTCCTCGCCATCCGTCCGAAGACCGGTGAGATCGCGTGCTACTACCAGTACACGCCAAACGACATCTACGACGTCGACGGCAACGACGAGCAGGTGCTCGCCGACATCCAGGTCAACGGACAGCCACGCAAGGTGATGATCCAGGCGAACAAGAACGGCTTCTTGTACGTCGTGGATCGCACCAACTGCAAGCTGATCGCGGCGCATCCGCTGGTCAAAGTGAACTGGGCCTCGCACGTCGATCTCGCGACCGGGCGACCAGTGCTGACCGATGTCTACAAGCGCTTCCTGACCGGCGAGGAAGTCGAGATCTATCCATCGCGCGGTACCAACGCCGTACCGATCGCTTTCAACCCAGGCACGGGCATGATCTACGCGAGCACCTGGAACCTGCCGCGCATTCAGAAGCTCGTGATGACGCCGGCCCCGCAGGTGCTCGGCGGCAACAGCACCGGCGTCACCTCACGACTGCCGGAAGTCAAACCGGGCGAAGCATACGGCCACTTCGTCGCGATCAATCCGTTGACCGGTCAGAAGAAGTGGGAGGTCCCGCTGACCGACTTCCCCAGTTCGGCGGGAATGCTCGCAACCGGCGGCGGCCTCGTATTCACCGGCAAGCTGACCGGCGACTTCCTCGCGCTCGACGAGGACACCGGCAAGACCGTCTGGCAATTCAAGACCGGCTCGTCGATCAACTCGACGGCGATCACCTACACCTACAAGGGCAAGCAGTACGTGACGATCGCTTCCGGTCTCGGCGGCGGTCTCGCGAACCGCTATGCGCAGGACAAGGTGCCGACCGGCGGGTCGATCTGGACGTTCGCGTTGATGCCGTAGAAACGCCACTCGACTCGTTCCTGGCCAGCCGAGAAGTCGGCACGGAGGCATCTATGGCGACCCTGCAGGGAGTCTACACAGCTTCAGTCCTCGAGAATGGCGATCCCGAAGGACAGGGGCGCGTGCTCGTGCGCGTGTCTGGAATTATCGACGCCGGCGCGTGGGCACGCCTGGCCACGATGATGGCGGGCCGCAATCGCGGAACGTTGTTCGTGCCAGACGTCGGCGACGAGGTACTCGTGGCATTCGAGCGCGGAGACCTGCGACTTCCTTACGTCATCGGCGCGCTGTGGAATGCGAAGGCACGCCCCCCGGCCGCAGACGCGACGTCCACGAAGTTGATTCGCTCGCGCAGCGGCGTGTCGTTTCGCATCGACGACAAGGATCCCAGCCTCGTGATCGAAACGCCGGGCGGACAACGCATCACGCTCGACGACACTCCCGGTTCGGTGCGGATCGAGGACGCCAACGGCAATTCAGTGACGCTGGACACGTCCGGCATCACCATCAACGCGAGCGCCAAGGTCACGGTGAATGCATCCACTGTTGACGTCAGCGCCGGGATGATCACCGTCAATGCCGGGATGTCGAAATTCAGCGGCGTCGTACAGTGCGACACGCTGATCGCCAATTCGGTGGCCGCCGCGAGCTACACGCCGGGTGCCGGCAATATCTGGTGAATGGCGGCTTCAGCTTTCGGACATGTACGGATAGGTGTGCACACGTGGAGGAGAGAACGTCTCTTTCACTGCCCTCGCACTCACCCACCGCAGGAGATTCATCTTCGAGCCGGCCTTGTCATTGGTGCCCGATGCGCGCGCGCCGCCAAATGGCTGCTGCCCGACCACAGCCCCTGTCGGCTTGTCGTTGATATAGAAGTTCCCCGCGGCGTTGCGCAGCGCCTGCGCCGCCTCTCTCACCGCCGCTCGATCGCGCGCGAAGATTGCGCCCGTCAACGCATAGGGTGACGTGCGATCCACGACCTCGAGCGTCTCACGCCACTTCGCGTCCGGGTATGCGTACGCCGTCACGACGGGGCCAAAGATCTCCTCGCACAGCAGGCGATAGCCGGGATCGCTCGTCTCGATCAGCGTCGGCTCCACGAAGTAGCCGATATCGTCGTTGACGCCGCCACCCTGAATCACCTTCGCGTTCGTCTTCGCATCGTCCAGGTAGCCGCTGATCTTCGTGAACGACTTCCGATCGATCACGGCGCCCATAAACGTCGTGAAGTCGGTGACGTCCCCCAGCGTGATCTCGCGCATCATGGCGACCGCGCGATCCTTCACCTCCGGCCAGAGTGACTGAGGCACGTAGATGCGGCTCGCCGCCGAGCACTTCTGTCCCTGGTACTCGAACCCGCCGCGCACGATCGCGACCGCCAGTTCCTGCACATCGGCCGACGGGTGGGCGACGATGAAGTCCTTGCCGCCGGTCTCACCGACCAGGCGGGGATAACTGCGATAGCGCCCGATGTTCTCGCCGACGCGCTTCCACATCGAGTTGAAGACTGCCGTGCTGCCGGTGAAGTGAATGCCGGCCAGATCGGGCGAGTCGAGCAGGATGTTCGAGATCTCCGCTGGATTTCCCGCGACCAGATTGATCACGCCGGCCGGCAGACCCGCGGCTTCGAGCAATTTCAGGATGTAGTGCGCGCTCAGCATCGCGCTCGATGCCGGCTTCCAGATCACCGTGTTGCCCATCAGCGCAGGGGCGGTGGGCAGGTTGCCGGCGATCGACGTGAAGTTGAAAGGCGTCACCGCATAGACGAAGCCTTCGAGCGGCCGATAGTCGACGCTGTTCCACATCGCGTGGGTGCTGATCGGCTGCTCGCCGTAGAGCTCCTGTGCGTAGTGGGGATTGAATCGCCAGAAGTCGATCAACTCCGACGCCGAGTCGATCTCCGCCTGAATCACCGTCTTCGACTGCCCCAGCATCGTCGCCGCATTGAGCGTCGCGCGCCACGTCGTCGTCAGCAGCTCCGCCGCGCGCAGGAACACCGCGGCGCGATCCTGAAGCGACCAGTTCGCCCACTCGCGGCGCGCCTCCAGCGCCGCGTTGATCGCCTGCTGCACCTGCGCGGCGTCCGCTGCGTGCCAGTCAGCCAGGACATGCTGGTGCTTGTGAGGCATCACGGATTGATCGGTGCGGCCGGTCTTGATCTCGCACCCGCCGATGACCAGCGGGATGTCGATCCGCTCCGAGGCCATCTGCGCGAGCCGCGATTTCAGCTCCGCGCGTTCTGGCGAATGGGGGAGGTAGGTCTTATTCTGGTCGTTGACGGGAAGGGGCACTCTACTCATGTCGTTTCACCCAGAATACGCCCGATCCGCTGCGAAGTCGCGTGCGACGCGACCGATCGGGATGGGGTGCATGAGGCTGTCCACTGAACCCGATCGCGACGAGGCGCGCGGCGTCGAACTCTTGCACGCCGCCTTCGACGGCGGCGTCACCTTGCTCGACACGGCCGACGCGTACTGCCTCAATGACGACGACACCGGCCACAACGAACGACTGATCGCGCGGGCACTGGCGAGCTGGAGCGGTGACCGGTCGCGCGTCGTCGTCGCCACCAAAGGTGGTTTGACTCGGCCGAACGGCGAGTGGGTGCCGAACGGCAAAGCTCGCCATCTACGCGCCGCGTGCGAAGCCAGCCTGCACGCGCTCGACATGCCTCGCATTCACCTGTATCAGCTTCACGCGCCCGATTCGCGTACGCCGTTGTCCACCAGCGTACGTGCGCTGGATGCGCTCCGGAACGAAGGGCTCATCGAGCGCATCGGCCTCTGCAATGTGAACGTGAGTCAGATCGAGGAAGCGAGGCGCATCACCGATATCGCAGCGGTGCAGACCGAGCTGAGTCTCTGGCACGACACCAGCGTGCTGAACGGAGTCGTCCAGTACTGCATCGAGCACGGCATTCAACTGATCGCTTTTCGCCCGCTCGGCGGCGCACGTCAGTCGCGCAGGCTGCTTTCGAATCCGGTCCTGGTCGAGATCGCAGCCCTGCATCACGCGGCTCCGTCGGAGATTGCCCTAGGGTGGCTCTGCGAGTTGTCCGACGCAATCGTGCCGATTCCTGGTCCAACGAGACTGGAGACGCTGCAGTCGGTCATTCGCGCGCATGACATCCGATTGACCGAAGAGGATCGTGTTCGCCTCGAAGCAGCGTTTCCATCGGCTCGCGCATTTCGGTTAATCGGGCGAATAGCATCAGGCGCGTCTGAAGACACGCCTCTGCGGGAAACGGGCGAGATCGTGATGATCATGGGCCTGCCCGGCGCAGGAAAGAGCACCCTCGCGCACCAGTTCGTCGAGCAAGGCTATGCGCGGCTCAATCGCGACGAGGCTGGCGGATCGTTGCGCGACCTTCTGCCGGACCTCGAAGGTCTCGTGGAGTCAGGCGTCACGCGAATCGTCCTCGACAACACCTACGTCTCGCGCGCGTCGCGCGCGCTGGTCGTGCAGGCAGCGGCCCGACTCGGCTTGCCAGTTCGTTGCGTATGGCTATCGACCAGTATCGAGGCCGCGCAGGTCAACGCGGCGTGGCGCATGCTGTCGAAGTACGGCCGCCTGCTCGAGCCGGACGAGATGCGCAAAGCCGCGAAGCGCGACGTCAACTCGTTCGCGCCGGGCGCCCAGTTCCGCCAGCAGCGCGAACTCGAGCCTCCGGATTCTTCGGAAGGATTTTCGCGAATCGAGACGATGCCCTTCGAGCGCACGCATGAGCCATCGATGACCAACAAGGCGCTCATCGTCTGGTTCGACGATATCGATGTCTTCGTCGGACGGGTGCCGGCACTTCGCCGCTATCACACGGAAGGATGGACGTTGCTGGGACTCGCGTGGCGGCCTCAGGTCGCGGACAAGACCATGACGCACGAGCAGGCCGAGGCCGAGTTCGCCCGTATGCGCGAGTTGCTCGCAGTGCCAATCGATATCCTGTATTGCCCGCATGGTGGAGGTCCGCCCGTGTGCTGGTGCCGGAAGCCGCTTCCCGGGCTTGGCGTGGTCCTCATCCAGCGCTATCACCTCGATCCCGCGCAGTGCGTCTACGTCGGAGTCGGTCCACAGGACCCTGGCTTTGCACGTCGTCTCGGATTTCAGTATCGCGACGCGGTGGATTTCTTCACGTCGTCGAAACATAGACAAGTCGATTGAAGATTTGGGCGATCTTTGATCGTCGATTCGGTTTTGATTGGTGATTTCTGATTGGGGATTGGGAGCCTCGGCTCGACCGATTCAACAATCGAGAATCGTCATCGAACAACGAATCGACAATCTCCGATCACGAATCAACAAATAGACCAGCTCGCCGTTCTGATAGCCTATTCCCATGCCTCCCAATTGATCCCGGTACCGACGAAACCTCGCACTCTACCTTCCCTACCAGATCGCCACCGTCGAAGGCGTCATGGACGGCCTCTATCTCCTGTGGTGGGTACAGGAGAAGCAGATGTCGCCCGCGCTCGTCGCGGCGACGATGGCCGCCGGCGATCTACTCCTCATGGGACTCGAAGTCCCGACCGGCTGGTTTGCTGACAGGTTCGGCAATCGTCGAAGCCTGATCCTCGGCTCGTTCATCCAGGTTGCGGGCATGATCTGCTGTTGGCTCGCCGACGGCATTCCCGGCCTCGTCCTCGCGTGCCTGCTGGTCGCCGTCGGTGATGCCTTCCGATCGGGCGCGGACCAGGCGCTGCTCTATCGCACGTGTGTCGAGCTCAATCGCGAAGGCGAGTTTCAGAAGATCGAAGCGCGATCGCGCGCTGTTCACGTGATCGCGCTCGCCGCGCTCATCGTCGCCGGTGGAGCGATCGTCAGCAGGTGGGGCTTCGCAGCCGGCTGGATCGCGGAGACGCTGCTGTGCGCGACGGGCGGCGCCATCGCCTATGCGATGGTCGAACCGCCCGCGCATGCCGACACTGACGAGAACGACTCGACGCCGCTCGTCGGGAAGATTCCGTGGAGGCTCGCAGCCGCAGTGATCCTCCCGCTTGCGTTCCTCGATGCGATCACGTCCGCGGGGTCGTTCATCATGCAGACAACAGGCGGCGGTGGTCCGACTGAGGTCACGTCGATCGTCGCGCTCATCACGCTCGCGGATGCCGCCGGATCGACACTCGCAATGCGTCTGCCGCCGGCCGGTCTTCGTGTCCAGATCGCACTCGCGACGCTGGGGGCGATCGTGGCGGGCGTCGCCCTGGCCATTCCAGCCGTGCTCGTGCCGTCAACGATCGCGCTCGCCTTCGCGACGGGCGTGTCGCATCCCCTGCGGGCGACAGCGATTCAGCGGATAGCGACGGACGGTATGCGCGCACGCGCGGCATCAGTGGCGAACGCCTGCGATATGGCGCTGTCAACGATCGTCCTGCTAATCGCTGGCAGCTTTCTGGCCAGGCAGTGATGAGCAGTGAGGTCTCCGCGGACAGTCACTCGCGCCGCGAAGCTCTCGGCACGCCGGAAAGCTTGGAGCGGAGGTCGATTTCCCGGCGTGTGGAGTCGCGACCGTCAGGCGGCTGTGCCCGGGGCGTGCCCCGAAGCAGCGGGATCTCACGGCGGGAAAATCGATCTACGGACGCGCGGGTTCGATGTCGACCGCGATGCCTCTCCATTTCCCCTGCCGGAAGCGGAGCACGCTGAGTGTCGCGCGCGTGGCGTGACCGATGACGATCGCGATCCAGATGTGAATCGAGTCGAGCCCGTACAACGCTTGAAACAACGTGCAGAGACCGAGCGGCACGACAACCTGCGAGACGATCGAGATGTAGAGCGGACTGCGCGTGTCGCCGGTTCCCTGAAGTCCCCCTGTGTAACTGAGCGCAACCGTGATGAAGAGACCGGAGACGCTGAGGAATGCCAGCAACTGGCGCCCGAGGGTCAGCACCAGCGGATCGGTCATGCCAAAGATCGCGAGGAGGTAGCCGGGAATGAGAAGAAACATCAACCCGACAGCCCCCGCTACCGCGAGTCCATAGCGTGATGCCACGTGCACGCCCTGCACCGCGCGCTCGGGATTGCCTGCTCCCAGGTTCTGTCCGGCAATCGTCGCCGACGCGCCCATGAGACCGACCGAGGTCCACGTGATCAGCGAGAAGAGCTCCGTGTAGCCGACGGCGTACGCCGCCTGCGCCGCGGCGCTGTGCTCGAGCGCGCCGATGAAGCGCAGCATCAGGACGCCGCCGATGTTCATCGCAATGCCCTGCACGCCCGTGGGCAGACCGAAGCGGAACAGCGACCGGATGATCGTGAAGTCCGGCTTCATGTCCATCCCGCGCTCGAAATGAATCACCGCATCAGGACGCGTGATCTTCCAGAGTCCGTAGATCGCAACCGTCGAACTGCTGGCGATGGTCCCGAACGCAGCGCCGATGGTGCCGAACATCGGGATGAGGATCACGTTGAACGCGATCGTGAGCACCGTCATGATCACGCCGAGCCGCAGCGGCGTACGGGGATCGCCCGCGGCGCGGAACGCGCCGCTCAGCATGAAGAACATCATCATGCCGAAGATCCCCATGAACATCGCGCGCAGGAACGGAAGCGCCTCGGCCTGTACATCGGGAGCCGCATTCACGAGATTGAGCAGCGGCGGCGCCGCGAAGTACCCGATGATCGCGAGGATGATGGAGAGACCGAACGCGGTCAGAAATGCCTGATAGACGACGCGGTTGACCTTGTCCGGCTGATTCGCCCCGGCAAAGCGTGCCACCAGCACGGCCATGCCAGTAAAGAGCGAGCTGATGAAGACGATGACGACGAGGACGATTTGCCAGCTGACGCCGATGGCCGCGTTGGCGGTGTAGCCGACGAAATGACCCACCATCGCGTGATCGATGATGCCCTGCAGTCCGGCAATGACGTTCTGCAGCATTGTCGGCCATGCCAGCTTCCAGACGGCCTGGCCGATTGGACCCTCGACAATGGATCGATCGAACTTCTTGGTTCGCACCCCGGGCTCGGACACAGAAACGAAAGTGTACTACCGGCAGCAGGGGAAAGCAGTAAGATGCCGCCTCAGGGAGGGCCTGCTATGAATGCTTCGTGGCGACGTTGGCAGCGGGTCGCTTTGGCAGCAGTGGCCCTGGCGTGGTGCACGACGAGCAGCCTGGAGGCTCAGAAGTGGACCCCCGGCCGAACACCGGATGGCCAACCGGATATTCAGGGCATCTGGATCAACTTCGACAGTACGCCGTTTGAGGCGGCCGTGGGCGCTCCCGCGCCGACACCCGGAACGAACCCGAGCATCAACCCCGCACCTGAGTTCGCCGATCACACGCACAAAGTGAGTCAGCGCCGAACTGCCATGGTCGTGGACCCGCCCGACGGACGCGTGCCGGTGATGAAGTGGGCGGAGGACGAGCGCGACTATCACCTGGCGCACATCCCCGATGCACCCGAGCACGAGACGCCGTGGGTACGCTGCATTACGCGCGGCTATCCCGCCGGCATGTTCCCGGCTGGATATAACAACGCGTATCAGATCATGCAGATTCCCGGCTACGTGGTGATGGTCTTCGAGATGATTCACGAGACGCGGATCATCCCGATCGACGGTCGCGCGAAACTCGGCGCCGGGATCAGGCAGTGGAACGGCGAACCGCGTGGACATTGGGAAGGCAACACGCTCGTTGTCGAGAGCACGAACTACAACAGCAAGGGATCGATCGCGACGAGCGCCGCCACTGGACGCATTCGCGGCATTCCTCAGAGCGAGGCGTTGACCGTCGTCGAGCGCTTCACGCGCACGGACGAGAACACCATCGACTATTCGGTCACGATCACCGACCCGAAGGTCTACTCAAAGCCGTGGACGGTGAAGCTTCCGCTCAATCGCGACGACACGTACGAGATGTTCGAGTACTCGTGCCACGAGGGGAACTACGCGATGCCCAACGCCCTCAGCTTCGGCCGCAAGCGCGATGCGGAAGCGGCGGGGAAAGCGTCATCGTCCAATCAGTAGTCAATCTTCGATTCTTGAACGTTGATTCGTTGGTGATTGGTGATCGTTGATTGACGATTGAATCAACAATCCGCATTCAACAATCACCAACGATTCAGCAATCAAAGATCGCCCGAATCTCCAATTCGATGCTCCGACTCATCGCCGCTGTGATCGCGTTCGCGATTCTGGCTCAGGCCTCGTTACCCGCGCAGAATGCGATTGTTCCGTTCAAGATCCACGTCGACGACTCGGTCCTCGCCGACCTGAAGCAGCGACTGGCGCGCACGCGGTTCCCGGCCGAGATTGCCAAGTCTGACTGGGACTACGGCACGAACCTCGGATACCTGAAAGAGCTCGTCACTTACTGGCACGACCGTTACGACTGGCGCGCCGCGGAACGGCGCCTCAACCAGTTCGATCAGTTCACGACGAACATCGACGGGCTCGACATCCACTTCATCCATCAACGCTCGAAGAATCCCAACGCGATGCCGATCGCGATCACGCACGGCTGGCCAGGGTCCTTCGTCGAGTTCGCGAAGGTCATCGGACCGCTCACCGACCCCGCCGCACACGGCGGCAACGCGAGCGACTCGTTTCATGTCGTTGCGATCTCGCTGCCCGGCTTCGGATTCTCGGGAAAGCCGACCGAGCGCGGGTACAGCCCCGAACGCATGGCGGGCATCGTCGCGAAGCTGATGGCGCGCCTGGGGTACACGAGATATGGTCTGCAGGGCGGCGACTGGGGCAGCTCGATCAGTCGATTCGTGGCGATTAACGACGCGAGCCACGTGGCGGGACTTCATTTGAATTTCTGCCTCGCGGGTCCGCCACCGGGCGCGAAGGATCCGAATGACGGCGTGACGCCTGCGGAGCTCGAACGCACGCGCGCGCGTCAGACGTTCTTCGACAACGAGCGCGGGTACTTCCTCGAGCAAAGCACCAAGCCGCAGACGATCGGCTACGCGCTGGACGACTCACCGGCTGGCCTGGCGGCGTGGATCGTCGAGAAGTTCAGGTCGTGGAGCGACGTCGACGGCGTCGTGGAGAAGAAGTTCACGAAGGACGAACTGCTCACCAACATCACCCTCTACTGGGTCACGCAATCGGGAACGTCATCGGCGCGGATTTACTACGAGAACCAGCGCGCCAAACCGCCGCAGACGCGCGTCGAAGTGCCGACGGCGTGTGCCGTGTTCCCAAAGGAGATCAGCATCGCGCCCCGGCGATGGGTCGAGGCGCAATACAACGTCACGCGCTGGACGGAAATGCCTCGTGGCGGCCACTTCGCCGCGATGGAAGAGCCGGATCTGCTGGTGAACGACATGCGCGAGTTCTTTCGGACGCTGCGTTAGCCCGGGATTCGGGTTTCGGGATTCGAAGCCGTCAATTTGACGCGCTCCGTGCCCCGGCGTAAGGTACGCGCAAATTAGTCAGGAGAGAGGCTATGCGCCGCTATGGTTTCGTCGTCGCCGGTCTCGTCGGAATCGCGGCTCTCGGGGTGACACAGCGTCAGACATCAGCCGCTGACGAACCAGTCACTTTCAGCAAGCACGTCCTCCCCATCCTCCAGAAGAACTGTCAGTCGTGCCATCGACCGGGACAGATCGCGCCGATGTCGCTCGTCACCTTCCGCGAAGCGCGCCCGTGGGCGCGATCGATGAAGGCCAAGGTCGAGAGCCGGCAGATGCCTCCGTGGTTTGCCGATCCCGCGCACGGGCCGTTTGCCAACGATCGCTCACTCGCACAGCAGGACATCGAGACAATTGCAAAGTGGGCGGACGCCGGCGCACCAGAGGGCGATCCGAAAGATGCGCCTCCACCCATCGAGTGGCCGGCTGACGGCTGGCAGATCAAACCCGACGTCATCGTCCGCGGACCGGAGTTCCGGGTCCCCGCACACACGCAGAACGATGTGGTGGAGTGGGTCACCTACCTCCTGCCGAGCGGCTTCACGAAGGACACCTGGATCACGTCGCTCGAGATCAAGCCGAGTGTGATGGCCGTCACCCATCACATCTGCTTCACGTTCCAGAAACATACGCCCGATGCCAAGTACTACGTGCCGAACTGGTCGGAGTCGCCGAGAGACGATGAGGGTGCGGCGATCAAGGCGGAAGCGCCGGCGGCTCCTCGCATCGGCGGCGGAGGCGGCGGACGTCAAGCGGGCACAGATGTCGGCGGCGGTTTCAACTGTTACGTGCCTGGCCGATCGGCGGACGACTATCGGCCATTCGGCGCCGGCAAGCTGATTCCCGCTGGCAGCGACATCTCCGTGCAAGTGCACTACACACCGATCGGGAAAGAGATCGTGGACCGTCCGCTCATCGGCTTCACAATTGCCGACAAGGCGCCCGCGAAGCGCTGGATGTCGTATGGCATCGTCGGCGGCGGGCCCTCGTTCGCGATCCCGCCGAACGAAGGCAACTACAAGAGCCCGCCGTTCGATCTCACGTTCACGGCGGATGTCGAGCTCGTCGAGTTCATGCCGCACATGCACGTGCGCGGGAAGAGCATGACGTATCACCTCGTGTATCCCGACGGCCGCGATCAAGTCGTCTTGAGCGTGCCGAAGTACGACTTCAACTGGCAGCTTCTGTATCAGCCGGCGAACAGGATTCGCGTACCGAAGGGGACGCGGATGTATGTCGAGGCGTACTACGACAACTCCAAAGCGAATCGGTTCAACCCGAACCCTGAGCGAACGGTCTATCTGGGCCGGATGACGTGGGAAGAGATGATGGCGCCGTTCTTCGGCGTGCTGATCGATTCGAGCATCGATCCGAATCAGGTGCTGAAGTTGGGTCGTTTCGCCGTGCAAGGAAGCGGTGCCTGATGCGGCGAGTGATAGGAGCACTCGGGATCACGGTCTGCCTGGCGGCATCCGGGCTGACGGTCCACGCTCAGGGCGGAGGCAAGCCAGTCAGCGGCGGTAACCCGACGCCTGGCACGCCGCAACCGGATCCTCCCAACCTGAGCGATCGAATCACCGTGGCCGGGTGCCTGCAGGTGGCGCCGAAGGGCGCGGCAAACAGCGAGGCCGCCGATCCGAATACACCCAGTGATGCGCGATTCGTGCTGTCCGGTGCGAAGAGCGTCGATCGCATCCCGCCGGGAACCGGCGGCTCGTCGCTGGCGGTGAGTACGAGAAGCGCCAGTTACCGGCTCGAAGGAATCGACAGTCAGTTCTCACCGTTCGTGAACGCCCGCGTCGAAGTCTCGGGCGAAGTGAAGCCGGCGACAGCGGACAAGGCCGCATCAGGCGACAGCTCGCCGATCCTTCTCGTCGAGTTCATCCAAAAGACCGGGGCCACCTGCCGGTGAACGCGATGCGAACGATCGCCATCACCACCGTGGTGACTCTGCTTGCCGCAGTTGCGTCAGCGCAGACGAGCCGAGGCGAAATCCGAGGAATCTTGTCTGGTGCGCGAGGCCCACTCGCCGGCATCGAGGTGAGAGTCAAGAACATCGAGACCGGCGAGATGACGATCGCGACCACATCATCCGAGGGCGAATACGTCGTCACCGTCGTGCCAGGAAGCTACGAGGTGTTCGCGAGCCCCGTTGGCTACGCCGCATACGCGGGAAGACAGCTGGTGGTTCGGGCTGACAGCACCACGCGGGCAAACGGCGAGCTCGCGGACAATCCGAATGCCGGCACACCCGGCGAGATCCCGTTTCTGTATCAGCGCGCAGACACCAAGGTGCCCCATGGCCCCGCGCCCAGAACCGCAGACGGCAAGCCTGACTTGAGCGGCGTCTGGTTTCCGAGCCCGGACCTCGAACCGGAGATCCCGCCCTTTCAACCGTGGGCCGCTGCCGAAGCCAAGAAACGGGCGTCGCGTCCCGGCGACGATCCGCGTGCGCTGTGCCTCCCCACCGGAGTTCCCCGCTTGCACGCGCTCGATCTCGCCAAGTTCATTCAAACGCCGAATCTCGTGGTCGTGCTCGTCGAGTTGAGCGTCCCCGGCGTGCGTCAGATCTTTCTCGACCCGAAAACTCACCCGTCAAACCTTCAGCCGTCATGGCAGGGGCACTCGATTGGGCGTTGGGAGAACGACACGCTCGTCGTGGATACGATCGGCTTCAACGACAAGGGATGGCTCGATGGCAGCCGGCCCCAGACCGAACAACTCCACGTGATCGAACGATTCCGGAGAATCGATCTCGGTCAGATGGAGCTCGAGATCACCATCGACGATCCTGGCGCGTACACCCAGCCCTGGAAGATCCGGCGCCGTCTGCATCTGGCCCCGGGCGAAGAAATCATGGAATACGTGTGCAACGAGAACAACAAGACCGAACACTACGTGGGCCGGTGACCCGGGGAAGGGTCGGAGGTGTCACCACCGGTGAGCGTCGGTCAGCCGGCTGAGCTGAGGAAACCGTTAGACATAACCAGCGTGACTGCTGGCACACTCACTGCAAAAGCTCTGTTGTTCGCTCCAAGTCGCGAGGACCCTATGGAGGCCAGGATGGGACGCAAACTTGTCTGGATGCTCGGCGCGCTGTTGCTGACTACGCTCCTTGCCACGCCGGCGGCGGCGCAGGTGAGTGTGTCGGTTGGGATCGGAGCACCACCAATCGCTGCAGGCGTCGTGGTCGGCACGCCTGTGTACCCGGGGTACCCGCCTCCGCCGTATTACTACTATCCGTACGCGTATCCGTACTATCCGTATCCCGTGTACGGACGCGTGTACTACGGTCCGCGTTACTACGCCGGTCCTCGCGGGCCCTACTACTATCGCGGCGGGCCGCGTTACTACGGCGGCGCGCGCTACAACGGCCCGGTGTACCGAGGCAACGGCCCGGCCTATCGAGGTAACGGTCCCGCGTACCGAGGCAATGTCCGCGTTTCCCCGGGCGGCAACGGGGGCAACATGCGCTACTCGCGCGCGAACGGCCGGCGTTAGTACGGGACTTCGATCAGCCGATCGCCGGAGCGCATGTCCTCTTCCATGAGGTCGAGCAGCGCCTTGGCGATCGGTCCAGGCTTTCCGCTCCCAATCGGCTGACCGTCCCACTCAACGATCGGCGCCACCTTTACCGAGCTCCCCAGCAGCAGCATCTCGCGGGCGGCGCGCGCGTCGGCGACCGGGATATCGCAGACCTCCACACCAGCCACGACACCTCGCCCGACGAGCGATCGCGCGAGATCCAACAGCCGCAGCGAGGTGCATCCAGGCAACACACGCTCGAACTTCGGATGGCGCAGCACACCATCCTGCGTGACGAACGCGACGTTCATGTTCGAGCTCTCGCCAACGAACCCGGCGTCGTCGATGAACACGCCGTTGTCGAGACCGGCTTCTTTCGCCTCCATCTGCATCAGGACGTTCGGCAGATAGTTCGTCGCCTTCGTGATCGCGTAGAGCGGCGGCTTGATCGGATAGGTCGTCGTCATCACGCGCAGTCCTTCGGTGTACCAACGCGCGGGATACGACAGGCCACCGAAGATCATCACGAAGAAGCCGGGCTCGGCCCCGGCCGCAGGACTGAGCTCCAGGCTGCCCGGGCCGGATGAGAGCCAGTAGCGGATTGCGCCATCGCGCAGGCCGCTGACCGCTGTGGTCCGGATGATGATCTGGCGCATCTCCTCACGCGAGCCGAACAGTCTGAGCTTCGAGCGCTCGGCCGATCCGAGGAAGCGATCGAGGTGCGCCTCGAGATCGTAGATGCGGCCGTTGACGATGGCCGCGGTATCGAAGATGCCGTGCCCGCGGTGCACCATGTGATCGTCGAACGGGATCACCATGAGCGCGGGATCGGTGACGATGCCGCCGAGCTGATTGGAATAGAAGGCGGAGAACTTGACTGGCTGCCGAGTGCGAAGCTCGCGCAGGTTCGCGAGGACGTCATTCGCAGTGAGCAGTTGGAGTTGGGTACTGAAGACCGTCATACCCACACTCTACACCCGGCCGCTCGACGGGATCCCCTAAGGGCAACGGGCGAGCGTCACGGAGTCCGGCAGACGAAGCTGCTCGCGTCGTCGATGCTTCCCGACCCTTTGTACTGCGCGATTTGCGGGTATGGGCAGAGCGGTCGAGTCCGCACGACGCGGCCCTCCGAAAGCAGCGACGCTGGCATTTCCGCCGGCGCCTTCTCGTGTTCTCGCCACTGCTCGAGCACGGCAAGCGCATCGAATACGTTCGGGCCCTCGCCTCCTCCACAGTGACCCATGCCCGGCGCCATGTACAGCCGCACTGATTTATCGACGTCGGATGCGCCAAGGGTTTCCACCAGACGCGAGTAGTAGTTCACTGACGATCGAGGCGGAACGTTGGTATCTCCCCAGCCGTGATAGATCACGAGCTTCCCGCCGCGACCCACAAACGGTTTGATGTCCGGCGAACTGGCGCTGACGATACCGCCGTCGGCCTTTCGCGACTGCTTCAGGTGCTTCGCGACATCGAGCGTGCGGAAATCCCAGTTCGCGTCCTTGAACACTACGTACTTGAAGAAATCATCCGACATACCCAGCGGCCTCGCCCCGCCGGCATTGATCGTCCAGCGCGGCTCACTACCGGGCTCGACTCCAGGAAACACCTCCTCGCCCGTGCGCGGGTTCGTCACGGGCGCGTAGATCGCTTTGGCGGCTCGCACCTGCGATGCGGTCAGACAGTCTGGACCGTCGGTGCCGCTGCATGCCGTCACAGAGGGGTCGAACTTACAGCGCATCGGATCGCCGATCAGTCCGTCGAGCACACCGTCACGTTGATCGCATGCGTTGAGCGCGGCCCGATGGAGGACCGCCAGCTTCTCGCGGGGGATGAAGCTCGCAGCGTCGTGATGCGTCGCTTGCGACGCGGCGACCAGCTGGAAGCTCTGGTCGGTGCGGTTGTATCCCGGGGCACCGGCGACGATCCCGTCAAAGTCTTGCGGGTAGCGCTGTGCTTCCATGAAGGCCTGTCGTCCGCCACCAGAGCACCCTACGAAGTACGAGAGACGAGGCGCCGTGGCATACGCGGCGGCAACGATCGTCTTGCTGTGAACCGCCGTTTCGTGCACGGCGCGATAGCCAAAATCGATCAGTTTCTCCGGATGCCCGAGAGCGAACTGCGCGCTATCACCAACGTGTCCCGTGTCTGTGGATGAGACGGCGTATCCGCGACGCAGCGCCAAAGCGAGCGCCGCATATTGGATCGAGCCACCCCAGCCGCCGTTGCCGACCTGCTGAAACTTGCCGTTCCATCCGGCAAGCGGCAGCCACACCTCTGATTTGATGTCGGAGTCCGACGACGGAGTAAGCGTCAATGTGACGCGGCAGAACGCCGGGAGATCCGTGAGGGCAGCAGGAGGGGCGCCCGCTCCGGGCGTGGCCGGCGGCGTGAACTCGCGCGACGTGACCGGTTGCGCCAGCCTGACCTTTGCCCTCGGCAATTCGAGCGATGCGGCTAGCCGCTCGCACGCCGCGGCGTCCAACGACGCCTTTTGTGCGTGGAGCGACGCAGCACAGGAAAGAGCACACACAAGGGATGTCAGCAGTCTCATACCCTCTCCGACGCGCGAACGCTACCATACCTACCCTGAATCTGGTATTTGACACCCCCCTCTCAACCTGCAATATGGATCGAAGTTCTGTAGGAGGCTGTCTTATGCGTTCGAGATATCTCGTGACAACGCTCGTGATGTTCAGCGCGGCGATCCTGATGTCTTCGAGCGCGTGGGCGCAGACGAAATCGTGGAGCGTGCCGCGCACACCGTGGGGCGATCCGGACATCCAGGGCCTGTGGCCGGCGAACGACATGCAGGGCACGCCGTACGAGAGGCCGGAATCGTTCGGCACGCGGGCGACCTTGAACGACAAGGAATTCGCCGAACGTCAGGCGGCTCGCGAGAGGCAGGTGCGAGCTGATGGTGAGGTCTTCGTGCCGCAGGGTCAGCGCACGGGCATCGGTGGTCCATCGCACTGGAGCGCGGGCGAGCGCGGCAACCCGCAGCGCCAGGCGTCGCTCGTCGTCGATCCGCCGAACGGACGCATTCCGCCGATGACCGAAGAAGGCAAGAAGCTCTTCGATCGGGCGCGCAGCACCTACTACTACGACTTCCCCGATGCCGTCGTCTCGCATCCGTTCGAGACGTACGAAGATCTCGGTCCGTACGATCGCTGCATCACGCGCGGCGTGATGGCGTCGATGCTGCCGACGGCCTACAACATGGGCACGGAGATCATGCAGATCCCGGGTGCGGTGGTGATTCGCAACGAGATGATCCACGAGACGCGCATCATCCCGGTGGATGGGCGTCCGCGTATCAGCCCGACGATCCGCTCCTACATGGGCGACTCACGCGGCCGCTGGGAAGGCGACACGCTCGTGATCGAGACGACCAACTTCAACGGCAAAGTCGGCATCACGCGCAACGGCAACACGCTGCTCACCAGCCCGGATCTCAAGCTCACCGAGCGCCTCACGCGCGTCGATGCGGACACGCTCATCTACGAGGCGACGGTGGACGACGCGCGCACGTGGACGCGGCCATGGAAGGTCTCGGTGCCGCTGACGCAGCATCCCGAGTACCAGTTCTTCGAATACGCGTGTCACGAGGGGAACTACGCGGTGCGGAACATTCTCAGCGCGGAGCGGGCTGCCGAGAAGAAGGCGGGCAGCAACTAGCTCCCAATTCCCAACCCCCAAGCGTTCCGGGTGGATTGAGATTTGGGAGTTGGGAGTTGGAGGTTGGGATTTGACACCGAGTCACTTGTATCGCCGGCCGTGCTTGATCACCACTTTCGGATCGCGCAGCACGTCGATATGGCGCAGCGGATCACCGCCGACGGCGATCACATCCGCGAACTTGCCGGCAGCGATTGAGCCGTTCTCCCGATCGGCGCCCATGGCTTTCGCGGCGTCGAGCGTCATGCGCTGGATCACGAACGTCGGATCCATCCCGAGCACACGAACCCACAGGTCCGCATCCATCCAGGTCGCGTGACGCGCCAGCTCTCCCGCGCTCCCCTCGTCGCTGCCGAAGACGAGGATCACGCCCGCGTCCCGCAGTTGCGCGACTTTCCGCTTCACGATCGCTTCCGTGTCGCGCTGCGGCTCGCGCGGCTTGTACGTTTCCCAGCCCTCCTTGACCTCGGCGATGAGCGCTGGGGGCAGCCCGACATAGGCCTCCGGGTCGTCCACGATCTCGGGCTTCGTCGCAGTGAAGGAGCCGTTCAGTAGATTGTTGGCGCCGACGGTTGGCGTCCAGTAGAGCGGTGGTCCGTTCTTCACTCGCTCTCGCAGGGCCGCCATAATGTCCGGCGCGTACTCGGGGCTGTCCACGCCGATGTGCTGAAAATCGTCGATGCCCATCTGGAGGCCGAGGCGGACTTCGGCGTCGTTCTGACCGTGCATCGCGACCTTCTTCCCGCGTGCGTGCGCCTCAGTGATGATCGCGCTTCGTTCTTCGGGCGACATACGCTCGGAGAAGAAGATCTTGATGACATCGGCACCCTGGTCGATCAGTTGTCGCGCCTTCGCCCGCGCGTCGGCTGCATCGGCGATCGCAAGGAATTGCGCGGTCGGTGCGGCCGCTCCCGGCGCCATCTTCGCAAGCGCCGGCCCTGCCGCATAGATCGTCGATCCCGCCAGCTCACCGCTCGCGATTCGCTTCTTCACGCCGAAGATCGCGTCAGCGGGCGCCGCCATGTCGCGGACGCTCGTGACGCCTCCCATCAGCATCTGTCTCGCGGATGCCGGGATCGTCACGCGTTCGAAATCGGCCACGTGCTTGAACCACGCGCCCGGATTCGGGTGGCCGTTGTAGATCAAATGAACGTGCAGGTCCCAGAGGCCGGGGAGCACGGTCATGCCCTCGGTGGAGATGCGCTCGTAGTCGCTCGGGACGGGCAACGCTGCCAGCGTGCCGATGCGCTCGATGCGATCGCCGCGAATGAGCACCACGCTGTTGCGCACAGGCACCGCACCGGTGCCGTCGATCAACGTGCCACCGACAAGCGCGATCGGTTTCTGCGCCTGCGCGATGAGTGGGCAGAGGGTGGCAACAAGCATCGCGAAAACAGCGGCAATGGCTCTCATGGCGTAGAGAATGTCACAATTCCTGTCCGCCCATTTTCATGGAGTTGACCGCTTGAGCAGGCATTTACGTCTCGCCGCATGGACCATCGGGCTCGTCGTATTCGTCGTGCTCGCTTCTGGCATGCCACGCGCGCAACAGGCGCCGGCAGGAGGCGCGGCTCAACCCGCACAGGGCGCGCGCGGCGGTGGACGAGGCGCCCCTCCGGCGCCAGTGAACACGCTTGGCGCTGGTCCGTGGGATCTCGGTGCTGGTCGCGGCCGCGTGCACGTAACGCTGTATGCGAAGGACCTCGATCATCCGTGGGGTATCGCGTTTCTTCCGGACCCCTCGACTCCGCTCGGGGCAGGTAGCCTGTCGATGCTCGTCACTGAGCGGCCGGGCCGACTGCGAGTCATTCGAAACGGCGTGCTCGACCCGACAGAAATCGGTCCCCTTCCTGCGATGCTCGCGCGCAGCCTCGGCGGCTTGCTCGATGTCTCGCTACATCCCCGCTTCGCAGAGAACCGCTTGATCTACCTGACGTATGCGAAGCCAGGCCCAGCAGGAGACAACGACGCGACGACCGCGGTGTATCGCGCGCGATGGGATGGCGGCTCGACGCTCGCCGACGGCAAGGACATCTTCGTCGCCAACGCGTACCACGGCGGTCCAGGCACCGATCAGAGCATGGGACCGGCAACCGGCAGCTACGGATCGCGCATCGCGTGGGACAAGAACGGCCTCATGTACGTCACGCTCGGCGATCGCAACATCGGCAAGATGGCGCAGGAGCCCGGCTCGCACATCGGGAAGATCGTGCGTCTCAAGGACGATGGGACTGTGCCGCCGGACAATCCATTCGTCGGCAAACCTGGATGGCTGCCGGAGATCTACACGCTCGGACATCGCAATCCGCTCGGGCTCGCGTTCGACTCACAAGGTCAGCTCTGGTCCACTGAAGAAGGCCCGCAAGGCGGTGACGAGCTGAATCTGATCCAGGGCGGGAAGAACTACGGCTGGCCTCGCGTGTCGCTCGGACGCAACTACGACGGCACTCGCGTCGGGGAAGGCTTCAGTGCTCCGGGTCTCGAAGAGCCGGTCGTCTTCTGGGTTCCTGCCATCGCGATCTCAGGGCTGTCGTTTTACGACGGCGACAAGTTCCCACAGTGGAAGGGCAACGCCTTCGTCGGCGGCATGCGCGCGAACACGGGTCAACACATCCAGCGCGTGCAGTTCAACGCGAAGGGGATGCCGACTGGTCGCGAGATCCTACTCGCCGAGCTCAAGCAGCGCATTCGCGAGGTGAAGCCCGGGCCGGATGGATATCTCTACGCGCTCACCGACGAAACCTTCGGCGCAATTCTTCGCGTCGAACCACCGGTAACGCCCTAGCCCCCAAAGTGCTCCTCAGTGATCGCAACAGCGGTATGGCTCCTGCGTCGCTCCGTTCGTGGCGCGGAAAAACGGCACGCTCGGCCGGCGTGCTCACGGTCACGGCGGCGGCTGGGCCGATCCGAGCAGCAGTGAGGAATCGTTTCGACAACCAGCCGATCCGAACGACAGTGGCGAATCGCTGCCCCCGCCGATCGGAGCGCGCTCGCGGCCGTTTTACTCTCTGACGCATCTCGCGCCGACTCACAGTCGCTCGCCGCAGCCACACCGCTGTTGCGCGATCGAGCAAGGCGAGCACCATCTGCGCTGAGTGACACGTGTTGGCGCGGAGGGTGAACCCTGGCCGCGGCGACCTGTGAGCGCCGCGATCATCGAGGGGGTAAATCAGGCCCGGAGGCGTTGCGTGCGCCGGCGCCACTACTTTCGCCACGACCGTGCGGCGTAGCCGGATACTGACACGATTGTTGGCTGTCGTCCGGATCACCCCAGGCGCCGGCGGACCGTAAGTCGAGCGCTGCAGGGGCTGATTTTCCGCGGCGATCACGGGAGCCGCGGACAGCGGTCACCCGCCGCGCCAACACGCAACTACAGCCACTTAAAGAGAACTCCAGTCCGAGACGTGAAGGGCCGAGCCGAGCTTCATGGGACGAGCGCCTTGCGGGCGGCCCTCCCAACTGCCGAGATCCAGGAGAGTGAATCAGTAACAATCACCGGGGGGGCCGATTGGGCAAAACCGGTGTCCAATCAATTACCCCCTTCTCTTCTTCGGAATAGAAGGCAGTGATGCGTACGTCGTCTTTCGTTGCCGCTCTTTGCACGGCTTTGCTCTTTGCGGCACCCGTTGCCGCCCAGCAACCACCACTCACCATCGTCAACACGGGTCCGACCGGATCGCTCGACAGTCTCGCGCAGGCGAACGAGATCCGAATCGTCTTCTCGGAGCCGATGGTCACGCTCGGACGAATCCCGAATCCGGTTACCGCACCATTTGTCCGGATCACACCGGCCATCACCGGAACGTTCCGCTGGTCGGGAACGACGATCCTCATCTTCACTCCTGACCCGAAGCGCCCACTGCCGTTCGCGACCTCATATGAGGTGACAGTCGATACCAGCACGACGGCGGTCAGCGGGCGGCGGCTCGCCAAAGC
>Ga0310810_10000635_pt1 | contig 35180 bp, 25 predicted proteins | sample NCmetagenome_FD_207641 | JGI IMG/M metagenome (GOLD analysis project Ga0310810, IMG submission 207641) | Soil microbial communities from experimental microcosm in Duke University, North Carolina, United States - NC | ecosystem: Engineered > Artificial ecosystem > Soil microcosm > Unclassified ... | reverse complement strand
CATTCACCCCGTGAGTTTGAACGTGATCCGCTGCTTGACGGAGCCGTTCGTGTTCACGCCGGTCAGCTCGATCTGATACTCACCAGGAGCCAGCCACGACAGGGGGAGTCCGAACTGCGCGGTGCCGTCGCGCGGGGTTTCGGCCAGCCGATCGATCTCATGAATCGGTTGACCCATGGCATTCAGGATCCTGGCGGTCACGTGCACGACGGTTCCGCTCGAATCGAATGCGGGAACGCGGATGAGCAGGCGATCCCCTCGAGCGAAGGTCCGTGCCGACGCCGGCGCAGCGTCGGGATTGGTCGTGGCGTTCTGGTAATCCCGAAGCGTCCGTGAGCGCACCACCTCAGGGGCCAGGAGAACTGGCCCTGACTTCTGACGCCCGAGGTCGGGCACATCGAAATCGCGCGCGTCCGTGTCGAGATTCTTTCCCGCGGTGTCGAAGATCGTCATGTCGATTTCGATGCGGCCTGTCGACACCTCGAAACGCGCGCTGTCGGCCGCTACCATTGAAACCGAGCCCACTTGGCCGAGACGACCATCGAATAACGTCGCACCAGCGGCGGTCCGGGCGGTCACCGCGACCACCTGGGGCGGAGAGACGCCGCGGACGCGCGGCTCCCAGGAAATCACCATCTGCGTTCGCCCGCCGGCGTCACGCACGAGTCCGACCCACGCATCGATCAGAGTGCTTCGCCGCAGCGCGCGGCGGGAGACCGCCAGGTTGTTCGCAACTGCGCTCATCGCTGAACGCCATTCGCTGCCGAGCGGCATCCAGACACCGCTGGCGGTGTGGACGACGACATCACGTCGCTTGGTCTTCACCTCGAGCGTGTGGAATCGCCCATCCTCCTGTGTCGGTTGATACGTCAGCGTGTAGTAGGTTTCGAGATCGTGCTTCAACCTCGCCAGGCCGGCAACCAGCGTGGCGGTCTCAATCGATCGTCCCCCCGTCTGCGCGGACAGCCATTGCAGCATCGCCGTCGATTGATCGCGATCGTCGTCCGGACGCGCATCGTCGCCCGGACTTGACGGATTGAGCGTGTAGAGGGCGACGTGATAGCGGCTCGAGGCGCGAACGAGCCCCTGCAGATCGGGAAGTCGAGCGGCGCGGCCTCCCGGCGGAGCCTCGCGGGGAAACCCCTCGCTGACCAGGACGACGACGCCGCGATCGGCCTGGAGTTCACCGAGCCGCATCAACAATTCGCGGAGCCCCGAGGTGACGATCTGGCGGCGAGCCGCGCTGACGGCGGCAGGTGTACGACCGATATACTCCTCTTCGAACTGCGTGCGCGGCGCGTAATCTCCCTTGCGGCCGGAAAAGCCATCAACGGCGCCGTGCAGCGAGGCGCGATCGCGCGTGAAGCGAATCGCGGTGATCGTGTCGAGCGGCTTGACCACGACCGCCAGATCCTGCGGCTGCAGCGTTTGCTCGATGAATTCGTTGATGGCCCGGCGCGCGCGATCGGTGCCCGCGCCCGGGCTCACGTGAAACTCGTCGAGGAAAAACGCAAATACGCGCGTGCCGGGCTTGCGTGCGGTGCTTTCGGCGTCGCTTTCGGCGGGAACCGGGTTGAGCGGACCCGCGTCCTTAGGAAGTGTGCGGAGCTCGGCCGCCTGGACTGGACGGGGGACACCGTTCTCGAGCAGTTCAAAATCTGATGGCCGCAAGCCGAGAATGGGCCGGCCATTTGAATCCGTGATAATGGCGTCGATGCGAACGGGGGCGATCTTCGGGCTCGCGGCTGCCGACTCCGGCTGCTGCGCGACCACGACGCCAACGTGTGGAAGGATCGCGACGGCGGCAATCAGCAGCAGCGATCGCCCAGGGCCGGAAATTCGACGCACATGGCCAGTGTACCGCAACGCCATCGACGGCCGTACGTGACAAATCTTGGGCGTTTTTGCCAATTTGGAGGTAACCGGTGCAGCAGTTCACCGTTGGCTCAATCGTGACAGCGCTTTCGTGCCTGTGCGGCGGCGTCGCCCTCGCGCAAACGCCGCCGACACCCAACCATCAGCACTATCAGAAACCACCGGCCTACGATCAGTCCGCGGCGCCCGGCGCGCCACTTGCCCCGCGGCTGTTGAATCTCGGCGCGCACACATTCAAGGTCACCACGTCCTCGGATCGCGCCCAACTCTTCATCAATCAGGGACTGAATCTCGCCTACGGATTCAACCACGCGGAAGCATTTCGCTCGTTCGCAGAGGCCGCGCGCCTCGATCCATCCTGCGCCATGGCGTACTGGGGCCAGGCACTCGTGCTCGGTCCCAACATCAACGCGACGATGAATGCTGACGATGAGCCGAAGGCGTTCGCGCTTGCGCAAAAGGCGGTGGAGCTCAAGGCCAGTGCAAGCAACCGCGAGCAGGACTACATCGATGCGCTGGCAAAGCGCTACACGGGGAAGGCGGCGGATCGCCAGGCCGCGGACCGCGCGTTCGCCCGCGCGATGGGAGAACTCGTGGGGGACTATGGCGATGATCTCGATGCCCGAACGATCTACGCGGAGTCGCTGATGGACCTCCGTCCATGGAACTACTGGACTCGAGACGGGCAGCCCTACGAAGAAACGCGCGAGATTGAAAAATCCCTGCAGTACGTCATCGCGAAAAATCCGAATCATCCGGGCGCGCTGCACTACTGGATCCATCTCTGGGAGCCGACCGACACGCCCGAGCGCGCGGAGGCCGAGGCCGATCGTCTGCTGACGCTGATGCCTGGTGCCGGGCATGTCGTTCACATGCCGGCACACATCTACATGCGCGTCGGCCGACACGCCGACGTCGTCACGTCAAACCAGCTGGCCGTGCAGGCCGACGAAGACTACATCGCGCAATGCCGCGCGCAGGGGCTCTACCCGCTCGGCTACTATCCGCACAACATCCACTTCATCTGGATGGGTGCAACCGCCAGCGGTCAACGGAAGGTGGCTCTCGACGCCGCGCACAAGCTGGCGGCGGCGATTCCGCAGGAAGCGCTCGCAACGGTTCCGATCCTCCAGGGATTCCTCGTCGTCCCGTATTGGGCGATGGTGCGATTCGGCGAGTGGAAAGAGATTCTCGCGGACAAAGGGCCGACGCACGACACGCCGTTCATGCGCGGCGCGTGGCGCTACGCGCGTGCCATGGCGCTGACCGCCACCGGCCGTCTGACTGAGGCGGATCGCGAACTGGCTTTGCTGAAGCGCATCGTCAACGATCCCGCGCTCAACGGCCAAACGACATTCTCGACCAACACCGGGCGCGCGATCCTGCGGATCGCGCCGGAGGTCGTCGCCGGCGAGCTTGCCGCGAAACGCAAGCAATGGGATGCCGCCCTCCTCCATCTGGAGCGAGCGGTCCGGTACGAGGACGCGCTCAACTACCAGGAGCCGCCCGACTGGCACATGCCGGTGCGCCTGAATCTCGGCGCCGTGCTGCTGGCGGCCGGCCGCCCAGACGAAGCCGAGGCCGTTTACTGGGACGACTTGCGTCGCAATCCTGGCACCGGTTGGGCGCTGTATGGGCTGCTGCAGGCGCTGAAGGCGCAGGGGAAGACCAACGACGCGACGCTTGTCGAGCAACGCTTCCGCGAAGCCTGGAAGAACGCTGACTTTCAGCTCGTAGCGTCAAGGATAGGGTCATAATCACTCCGAGGGGTTTCGCCCCTCGGACTCCCCTACACACGCCCTCGCTCGCCGCTTCGCCGGCTCGCTCCCGGCGTGTGGCTCGTTTCGCTGCGCTCGCTCGCGTCGGCGTACGGGGGGCCATATCACCAGGCCGACTCCGGGATCACGATCGGATCCCGGATCCCGGATCCCGAACCACGGATCCCGGTATTCTCATGGTTTCTTCGCATTCCATGAGGTACCCTCATTGAATGGATCTGGAAGTCCGCCATCTGCGACTGATCGCTGGCATCGCCGAGGCCGGCAGCATGACCAAGGCGGCGACGGGGCTGCATCTGACCCAGTCGGCCCTCAGCCACCAACTACGCGACATCGAATCGCGATTCAACACGGCTTTCTTTCTGCGCGTCGGGAAGCGAATGGTCCTGACCGCTGCGGGCCGGCGTGTGCTCGAGAGCGCCGGCCGGATCCTCGACGAGCTCGGTCGCGTTGAAGAAGACATCCGTCAGCTGGCGCAACAGCGTGATGGGATGATTCGCGTCGCGACGCAGTGCAACACCGGGTATCACTGGCTCCCGCCGCTCCTCGCACGGTTCAATCGGAAGCACCCGCGCGTCAGCGTCAGCATCATGGCCGACGCCACCGATCGGCCGGTCCAGGCGCTCGTCAACGGGCAGATCGACCTGGCGATTCTCACCAATGACGTCATCGACCCGCGGCTCCGGCTGCGTCGGCTATTCACGGACGAAATGGTCGCACTGGTGTCGCGGCAGCACCCGTGGGCGTCGCGGGCGTGGGTGTCGCCGCGCCAGCTGGCAACCGAGCATCTCCTGCTCTACTCGAGCGCGCCGGAAGAGAGCTTTGTCCTCCGCCGGATCCTCGGCCCCGCTGGCCTGACGCCCACGCGCTTTACCTTCATCATGCTGACCGAGGCGATGATTGAAATGGCCAAGGCAGGGCTCGGCGTCGCCGTGCTGCCGCGCTGGTCCGCGCAGGCCGCGATCGCCACTCGATCAATTGTCCCGCTCTCGATCACCCGCCGCGGTATCCGTCGAAACTGGACCGCGGCGACCCTCAAGGCCCTCGCGGAGCCGCCGTGGCTCGCCGATTTCATCGAGTTGATCGCCGCTCAGGCCCTGCCGACGCGAGTGGTATCGGGCGGCCGCCGAACTGCATGAGACTTTTTCATTGAAATCAGGATCATAATGAGTTGGATTTTCGTGGAACCCAGACGGTAGCCTGATCGCACACCAACGTCGTTCGGTCTCCTCGGTAGAGAGGAGCGTGAGGCGTTCGGGAGGCAGGTGACCGTGGTTCACGACGAACTCTGGCAGGCCCTTCGTGGGTTGCGCGCGCACCTTCCCTTTGCCGCCGCGGCCGTACTCATCACCGCGCTGGCGATCGGCGCGAACACGGCGGTCTTCAGTCTCGTGAACGCCGTGCTCGTCAGCCCGCTGCCGTTCCCCAATCCGTCGCAGCTGGTCGAAGTCAACGGACGCCGGCCCGACGTGGATCGCGATCCGCTGTCGCTGCCGGATTATCTCGACCTCCGCGAAGGAAACCGGACGTTCGAACAGCTGGCGGCCGCGTTCCAATGGAGCGCAAACGTCACCGGCGGCGACGCCGAACGCCTTCAGGGCATGCGTGCGACGGCAAACCTGTTCACCCTCCTCGGCACGCCGGCCGCGCTCGGCCGCACGCTGGTGCCCGACGACGAGCGTGGCGCAGGTCGACGCGTCGTCGTGTTGACCGACGGGCTCTGGAAACGTCGTTTCGGATCGAGCCCCTCCGTCCTCGGATCGACGATCGTCCTGAATGGCGACAGCTACACGATTGTCGGCGTGCTGCCGCGCGCGTTCGTGACGCCGATCCGCGAGGCCGATCTCGCCGCCCCCTTTCCCATTGAGTCAGATCCGCGGCGCACGGCGCGCGACTCCGGCTTTCTTCGAGCCGTCGGACGCCTGCGCCACGGCGTGACCATCGCGCAGGCCACCGCCGATCTCGATGCCATCGTCGCGCGGCTTCGATCCGAGTATCCGACCACGAACGGGGCCCACGCTGGCACGACGATCGTCGAGTGGCACAGCGTGCTGGTGTCGCGGGTTCGGCCCATACTCGTGCTGTTACAGGCTGCGGTGGCCCTCGTGCTGGCCGTCGCATGCGCCAATCTTGCCAATCTCTTCCTGGTGTCGGCGCTCGGTCGTGAGAGAGAGTTCTCGGTGCGGAGCGCTCTGGGCGCGTCACGGGCGCGGCTCGTTCGCGAAGTGCTGATCGAGAGCGGGCTGATTGCCGCAGCCGCCTGCGCCGGCGGTCTTCTCTTCGGCGCGATCAGCCGGCGCCTGCTTCTCGTGCTCGCTCCCGGCGATCTCCTGGCCGTCTCGAACGGCGCGGCGATCGACACACGCGTCGTGCTGTTTGCGGCCGGAACGGCAACGCTGGCGATGCTGGCGTTTGCGGGATTCCCGGCGTGGCGCCTGGCGACCGGCACGCTCGGTTCGTACCTGCGCGATGGATCGCGGACCACAGGATCGGCAGGTCGCACGGCGCGACGATGGCTGATTGGCCTCGAGGTCGCGCTTGCGTCTGCACTCCTGACGCTCACCGTGCTGCTGTCACAGAGTTTCGCCCGTCTGCAAGCGGTGGACCCCGGCTTTCGCCCCGACCACCTGCTCACGGTTCGACTGTCGCTTCCGCGCGGCCGATATCACACGCGCGCCGACGTGATCCGGTTTACCGACGACGTCCGATCGCGACTGGCATCAATACCCGGGGTCGCGCACGTGTCTGCTGCGAACGTCGTGCCGCTGAACGGATACCGCGCGACGGCCGACATCTGGCCCGCGGATCGACCAGAGCCGCCGGCGGGCCAACGTCCGGAAGCTCATTACCGCATGGTCGGGCCTGCGTACATGACGACGTTCGGCGTGCCGCTTCTTCAGGGACGCGCACTCGATGAACGAGACACGTCCTCGGGTGAACCGGTCGTCCTCGTCAACCAGACCATTGCAAAGCGGTACTGGAGCGGCCGGTCGCCGATCGGCGAATACCTCCTGCTGTGGGACGCGGGAGACGCTAGAGTCCGCCGTGCACGGATCGTCGGCGTCACCGGCGACGTCAAGCACTTCGGTCTCGATACGGAGTCCACGGCAGACGTCTACGTCGCGATTCCGCAGGTTCCGGACACAACGATTCAGTGGTTGGCGAACAATCTCTACCTTGCCGTGCGGACAAACATCGATCCGCTGCTGCTTCGCGAACCGGTCCGCAGAGAGATCAGAAACGTCGACGCGGACGTTCCAGCGTCGATGATGCGGAGCATGGACGAAATGATGGAACTGGCGGTCGCGCCTCGACGGCTCAACCTCTGGTTGGTCCGCGTGTTCGGCATCGCGGCGCTCCTCTTGGCCGCAGCCGGAATCTACGCGGTGACGGCATTCTCGGTGTCGACGCGCACGCGCGAGATTGGCATCCGGGCGGCGCTCGGCGCTAGCCCGGCGCAGAACTTCGCTGTCGTCGTCGGCGATATCGCACGACCGCTCGTCGCCGGACTGACGGTCGGCGCCTTCCTCTCTATCGCAGGAGCGCCGGCGCTGGAAACGCTGCTTTTTGCCGTCAACCCCATCGCGCCGGAGACGATGACGACCGTCGCTGTGGGATTGCTGGTGATCGGCCTCGCCGCCGCCATCGTCGGCGCATGGCGGCTCAAGTCGATCGATCCGATCATCGCGCTGCGCGCGGAATAGAGGTCCGCGCAAATCGGGATCCGGAATCCGTGGTCCGGGATCCGGGATCCGATCGCTGATTGCTGTTGTTTCGATCGGTGGCTTCGACGCAAGGCTGTTCGAATTTCAGCAACACCAAATCAGCAGCATTCAGCATTCCGTGTGGCAAATGCATGGCAAGCGAGTGACAAACTGCGGGCACGATTTCCCGCGGGTAGCAGCTACTCCGTCACCTTTCCCGGCCGGTGTGTCCGCACAAGATAGCGAACCCTGAAGTTGTTGTGATCTTTTCATGGGAATTCTCTGAGGAGTGAAACTTGCAGCCGTTTCGAAGGTCTAAAGAAGTCAGGAGTGCTGCATGCCTCAGGAAACAGAGGCTCCCTGTTGGATCACGTTACTGGAGACGCGCGATCGACTCATGACCAATCTGCGTCATGAGGTACCTTCTGCCTGGCCGAATCTGATTCGAACCTTTCTCGGCGTCGTGAAGGACATTCCAGCGTCGTTGCCACAGGGCGCGCTGCTGCTGTTACTGGCAGATCTCGCGAGAGAGCTCGATCGCGTTGCCGCGCGGGCACCCACGAGCGTCGAACGACCGTCGTTGATGGCGACGCTCGACCTCCGCACCACGTCAGAGGAGCCGGCCGATGCGCTCTGCTCTCGATTCGAGCAGGCCTTTGCTACCTGGTGCGTGGAACTCGAACCTGAACCGTTGATAACTGAAGTCCAGGCCCAGCGCGTCGCGGCCTATATCGATCGACACTTCGCCGAACCCATTACGCTTGAAACATTGTCAGAGGTCAGTGGATGGTGCGGCCGCGATCTGTCGCGGGCGTTTCGATCCACCATGCAGATGTCGATTCGAAAGTACCTGCAGGGCGCGCGGATCGATCACGCGGCGGCGCGGCTGCGCGAGGGAGACAAGGTGGAATCGGTGCTCGCCACCGTGGGTTGGCGTGGCCGAAAGAACTTTTTCCGCCACTTCAAGGATCGGATCGGTACGACGCCAGCCCAGTACCGCGACGGCTGGATGGGCACGAGGCGCTTCACCGTGGGTCTGCCGTCTCCTGTGTCTCGGGGATCATCGCTACAAAACCCCTCCCGTGGCTTCCGCCTTTAGGCGGAAGTGCGCGACAGCCGCATCCTTCCGGCTATAGCCGGAAGCTACGAGGGCGGCACTTGAGGCTGAAAACGCGGCGGGATGGATTCCGAATCCATCCCGCACTTCCGTCTTCAATTGCGCGTCTCAAGCTCGTGAGTAGAACTCCGCGGTACGGAGTTGCGCTGACGTCGTCGGCTTGGCATCGGTCGCGTCCAGCCCGTCTGACGTCGCCGGTGAACACTGATTGGGTCCCTCATCCGCCGGATCCCAATAGCAGCTGCCATCACCACCGAGCTTCCACCGTCCGAGGTTTGCCTCGCACTGGTCCGGACCCGAATCGTCCGGATCGAAGTAGCACGAGCCATCGCCACCGAGCTTCCATCGCCCGTCCTGATTCAGGGATGAACGGAGGGGCGTAACCACGTTGCTCGCACCGCTCATCATCTGTTGACCCGAGACTCCAATCGACGCGGGTACCGAGAGAGACGGGGCGATCAATCCCACGACAATGATCGTGGCGACCATCGCTGCCCTGCGTACCAGAACACTCCGCATACTGCACCTTCCTTACTCCGCTGGCATCTAGGAGCTTGGACGATCAGCATGTAAGCGAAGACGGCGTTCGAGGACGACTTCCCGGTTCCCTTTGCGCAGAGTCGGTGTCGGATTCGTTAGGACGCGGGAAATGCTGAAGGCTGAGTGCTGAATGCTGAGTTAGACACAAATGCTTTCATTCAACATTCAGCATTCAGCATTCAGCATTTCTAGCGTCCGCCCCCTCGACCGCCCCCTCGGCCTGCCGGAGCGACGACATTCAGCATGCCGTTCATCGTTCGCCAGTGTGCGGGGAAGGTACAGACGTACGGGTACTGACCGGGTGCTGTGGGCGCGGCGAATTGGAATGTCACCGTCTGCCCCGGATCCAGAAGTTTGGTGGAGAACAGAACCTGCGGCATGTCGGGGATATATCCCTGCGCCATTCCGCCAGGAGCCGTGGCCAGCTTGTCCCCTGCTTCACCGATCGCGTTGAGTGAGCCAGGAGCGCCGAGCACGAAGTTGTGCTGCATCACGTCCGGGTTGGTGAACACGACTTCGATTAGTTGTCCCGGTGCCACATTCAATTCCGGTTTGTCGAACTTGAGCTGGCCCGGGATGACGGCCAGTCGAACGACGACATCTGGTGCCTTTGGCGCGACCGCGGGAAGCGCCGATCCAGCGGCACCACTGGGCCCTCCTTCGGCGGTGAACGCCACGTGCGCCGCCAGTTGTCCAGGCTTTGTGTACAGCCCTCCCGCATTCGTCTGCCGCTCTACGCGGTACTTCCAAGTCCCGGCTAGAGGTGTGCGACTCCCCGCAGCTCCTTCGAGGAACAGGAGATCGGGAGTGCCAGTGAAGCCTCCGTCGTTGCGCTGGTTGGAAATGCGAACGGTGATCGTGTTCTTGCCGGCATGCACGACGCCATCTGGGATGACGTAGGTGGGCGCATTGCCGCGTCCGCCGCCCTGAGCGGCAGCAGCTGGCGCCGCGCCGCGTGCGCCGGGCGCTGCGGCCGGCGGCGCTGCCTGAGGAACGAATGGCGCCGGCGTCACCGACTGTCCATTGATCCAGACTTCGCCGGTATTGCGCAGCGGTCCCAAGGACAGCGTCGAAGGACTCGCGCTACCGCTCGAGTCGAACGAACGCGTGAACCAGACAACGCCATCGAAATCCGGGAGGCCGCGGGATTCCCAGTTGCCGGGGACCTGCATGTCGGCCCAATCGCTCGAGACGTCCTGTGCGCTCGGCGTGCGCCAGTCGGGCTTCGTCGCGCCAAGCCGTACCGAGATCGGCAAGGAGCTGTAACCAAGCTTCGCCGGATCGGCTTTGTAGGCTGCGACAAAGCTGGGTTGATGCCTGGTCGCGGCAATATAGAACGCGCGGCTCAGCCACCGGTCGCCATAGGTGTCCGCCTTCTGGCTCTCGGCATACAACGCCTGACCAATCTCGGAAGACGTCGGCATGTCTGCGATCGCGAGCACGGCGGCCAGGCGGGTGTGGAGATCAGCATCGTGCAGCAAGCCGGCGGCAATAATCGCGCGGCTCGCTTCGGCGGTGTGTGGCAGCACCATCACCGCAGCCTTGCGAACGCCAGCGGCTGGATGTTTCAGATCTGCCACCGCCGTGCGGTACGCCTCAGTGGTCGTCGTCTTCAGCTCGCCAAGCCCTTCCAGCGTCCACAGCGCGTGAAAGGCGCCGCCGTTCGTACCGACTTCATCGACTGACTGATTGCGCGCGAGGCCGATGAGCTGCGGGACGACGTCCTTCTGCCCGCGCTCGACGAGCAGGCGCTGGGCTTGAAGCCGCCAGAACATGTTATCGGCCGCGAGCGCGCTGAGCAGACCGACGGTGTCGCTCTTGGAGAGCGACCGCTTCTTCGCCGCAGGGGCGCCCTTGTAGACGATCCGGTAGATCCGGCCGCGCAGGTGATCGCGCATCGAGGTTTCGTACGCGGCGCCCTTACCCGTGCTGTATCCCTGTGGCGTCGGGTTGTGCTGCGCGATGAAGTTGTACCAGTCGGCGAACCACACGGCGCCGTCGGGCCCGACCATCGCGGCAACAGGCGCAAACCATTCTTCCGCGCTCGAGATCAGATTCCATCCATCGCGCGCAACGAAGCCTGACCCCTGATTCTCGAGCACCGCCTGACCGATGATGTGCGCGGTGGGTTCACTGATGAACGCCACACGATTCCAGTACTCCTTCGGATACGCGCGAGCGGTATAGAGGTAATGACCGGCGGCCGCGGTGTAGCCGCCCCACACGTCCACCTGACGGATATAAGGCGTCGTCGGGTGCACCGAATAGAACGCTGCGAGGCTCTGGTATCCGCCACCGGAGGCCGCGCCGCGGCCACTCGGCCCCGGCAACCCGTCAACATTGGCGAAGTACCGGTTGGGGATCGCCATGTACCAGCTCTGATCGTTGTTCGCGGTCGAGCCAAATACATCGAAGGTCTCAGAGAACCCGAGTCCCCAGGTGTTGTTGGTCGATTGCGTCATGTACTCGAATTCGCTGCCATCCGGTTTGAAGCGATAGGCGCCTTGCGTGAACTGCATCTGATTGCCGTTCATCTGTCCGCTGTATCCGGAATACCCGACAGCGCCCCAGATGTGGTTGTCGGCAGCGTACTGAAGGTTCGATGGACCGGCATGCGTATCCCGGATGCCCCAGCCCGTATTGAGCACCTGCTGGACGTCCGCCTTGTCGTCGCCGTTGGTGTCCTTCAAGAACAGAAAATGCGGCGCGGCCGCGACGATGACACCGCCGTTGGCAAACGTCAGACTGGTGGGCAAGTTCAGGTGCTCGGCAAAGACGGTGATCTTGTCCGCCTTGCCGTCGCCGTTCGTGTCCTCGAGGATCTTGATGCGATCGTCACCAGGATTGCCGTTCAGCACCTCGTTCGGGTAATCCATGGCTTCGACGACCCACAACCGTCCGCGTTCATCGAAGTTGAAGGTGATTGGCTTGATGATGTCCGGCTCGCTGGCGAAGAGTTCGACTTTGAATTCCGCAGGCGTCTGCATGAATTTCTGCGCCAGCTCCGGATTGAACGGCAGCTGGAATTTCGGGGGATCCGGACGCTGCTCGTAATTCGGAACGTTGAAGCCGTCGACGTATGTCACGCCAGGCATCTCGAGCTGCTGCCAGCTTCGTCGTCGCGGCTCGTCCACCGACCAGACAATGCCGCGTTCGACGAGGTTCTGGAACCCGGGCTGACTCCAGGTGCGCTCGTCGTGGCCGTAGGCGGTATAGAAAACTCGTCCCTTCCCCTGCGTGCGCAACCACGTCCAGGGCTGCCGCCCCTGGGCGTCCACCCGTTCCATGATGACGGTGCGGTCTGCTGACGGAGATTGCGCGACCGGCTCTTCCCACGCCGCAAAGGGCTGAAGCCCCTGGACCACGGCGTTGACGGGCTGTGTGATCTCAGCCGTGAACTCGGCCCCTCCCTGCGATTGAAGCTTCGCACCGACGAGCGGCACGTCGCCGACGCTGTGGAGCGCGACCACGCCATGCCCTGCCATGACGAAGGCGTCGAGCGCCTGCTGCTGCGCCGTACTGAGCGAGACCTTGTCTCCGTAGATCATGACGGCGTCGTAATACCCGAGCTTCGCGGGGTCGAGGATCTCGATCGCCGTGCCGCCGTAGGTCAGCTGGATGCCCCGACGCGCCAGCGGCGCGGCGAGAAGCGGGAACATCTTCGACGGGTTGTGCGGCGTCTCCTCATCGGTGCCGAGGAACAGCACCTTGATGGGCGTCCCGGCCGGAACCGGCACCGGAGGGCGCGCGGCTCTCTGTGGCGCTGGGGGCTTCGTCTGAGCCACGAGCGAGAGGCAGCCCAGCACGAGCACGCTGACCGCAGCCATCGATGACCAGGCGAATCGCTGAAGACCCTTCAATCTCATTGGCACACCACGGAAATGCTGAATGCTGAATGTTGAATGCTGAATGTTGCCGGGCGGAATATTACTCTACCGAAGCCGGGAGAACCTTGCAGAACCCATTGATTGACCGTCTCTGAGGAACCGTGTTACAAAGCCCGACCGGCCACCTTCGAGGATTGTCTTCATGAGCAATGGCGGAAAGATTCGGGTCGCTATCGTTGGTCTCGGCTTCGGCGCCGAGTTCATTCCAATCTATCAACGTCACCCAAACGCGGAAATGTATGCGATCTGCCGCAGGGATCGAAAGGAGCTCGATGCGTGCGGCGATCGTTTCGGCGTGACAACGCGATACACCGACTACGACGCCCTGCTCGCGGATCCCAACGTCGATGCCGTCCACATCAATTCCCCAATCGCGGATCACGCGCCGCAGTCTATCGCGGCGTTGAAAGCTGGCAAGCACGTCGCCAGTACGGTTCCGGCCGCGACGACGATCGACGAGTGCCGCCAGATCGTCGAGCTCCAGCGAAAGAGCGGCAAGGTCTACATGATGATGGAGACCGTCGTTTACAGCCGCGAATACTTGTTCGTGAAGCAGCTCTACGACTCGGGCGAGCTCGGCCGGATTCAGTTCCTTCGAGGCAGCCACCAGCAGGACATGGACGGATGGCCTGGCTACTGGGAAGGTTTTCCGCCGATGCATTACGCGACTCACTGCGTCAGCCCGTGCCTCGCGCTCCTGGGCAAACACGCCGAGCACGTGGTCTGCCACGGATCCGGCAGAATCGATGAATCGCTGATCCCGAAGTACGGCAGCCCGTTCGCAATCGAAACGGCGACGTTCAAGCTCCGCGAGTCGGACGTGTGCGGCGAAGTCACTCGCAGCCTGTTTGCGACGGCGCGTCAGTACCGGGAGAGCTTCGACGCCTATGGCTCGAAGAAATCATTTGAATGGCAGCAGGTCGAGAACGAAGAGCCCGTGATCCACACCAAGAGCACGAAAGCGCATCCGCTGTCCGAGGCGCAGATCCCCGAGCGGGTCAAAGTACCGGATTACGCACACGTGCTGCCTGAGCCGATCCGCCAGTTTACGCAGCCGGCAGCGATCCAGGACGCGGAACATCTCTCGTTCCTGCAGGGTGGCGGCCACGGCGGCTCGCACCCTCATCTGGTGCACAATTTTCTGATGGCGTGCACCGGCAACCAGCCGGCGATGCCTGACGCAGAGACGTCCGTGAACTGGACGATGGTCGGTATCTGCGCGCACCAGTCGGCGCTCAAGGGTGGAGAGAGGATCGCAATTCCGAGGTTTTGAGCGCTTGGAGGAGACGAAGGAAGGTATAGTCTTCTCCATTCTGAAAAAGGCGTCATCTTCGTTCGTCTTCGTTTTCTTCGTCCTTCGTTGTGACTCTTCTTCGTTCTCTCGCAGTCTTTATCGAGGATCACATGAAGCACAGCGTCCGGCCGGCACTCTCTGTCACGGCAGTCCTCTTCGCTATTCTCGCCGCCGCAGCGGCGCTGACCGCGCAGGGCACCTCGAATGCGCCGGCAAGGAAAGGCCGCACGATTGAGGTCCTGTTCCTCGGACATAACAGTACGCATCATGATTCGGCCCGGTTCGAGCCCATGCTCGCGAAGGCGATCGAATCGGAAGGCTTTCATTTCACCTACACGCCCGATCCGAACCAGCTGAACGCCGAGAATCTCGCGAAGTACGACGCGTTGATGATCTACGCGAACCACACGACCATCACGCCCGAGCAGGAAAAGGCGCTGCTCGATTTTGTCGCGTCAGGCAAAGGATTCCTGCCGATCCACTGCGCGTCGTTCTGCTTCCAGAATTCCCCCGCCTACATCGCACTGGTGGGCGCGCAGTTCCTGAAGCACGGCACCGGAGAGTTCACCGCCACGATCGTGCAGCCCAATCATCCGGTGCTCGACGGCGTCCAGCCGTTCCAGGTGTGGGATGAAACCTACGTGCACACGAAGATCAACCCGGACAAGACGGTGCTGATGGAGCGCGTGGACGACAGCGGGCGGGAGCCCTGGACGTGGGTCCGCGAGCAGGGCAAAGGACGAGTCTTCTACACCGCGTACGGGCACGACGAACGCGTCTGGGGCCATCCCATGTTCCAGCGCCTCGTGCGCAACGGCATCCTCTGGGCCGTCGGGCCAACCGTTCGAACCGAATGGGCTGCCGGGCAAGGGAAGTAAAAGTCAAAAGTTGAAAGTTAGGAACTGGCAAGTACAGCGTTCGTCTCTTACTTTTACCTTTTAACTTTTTACTTTTAACTTTACATAATGAATCTGAAACTTGCCCTCCGTCGTCTGCTCAAGACGCCCTTCGTCAGTCTTGTCGCCATCGTCTCGTTGGCACTGGGGATTGGCGCCAACGCCGCCATCTTTTCCCTGTTCGACCAGACGCTCTTGCGGCCACTTCCGGTTGTCCGGCCTGCCGAACTGGTGAATCTGTCGGCGCCGGGACCGAAACCTGGCTCGAACTCCTGTGGACAGGCGGGCAGCTGCGACGAGGTTTTCAGCTACGCGATGTTCCGCGACATCGAGCGGATGCAGACCGTGTTCACGGGCGTGGCCGCCCACGTCGGCTTCGGCGCCAACATCGCGTATCACGGCCAGACGCTGAACGGGGAAGGCACGCTCGTCTCAGGATCGTATTTTCCGGTTCTCGGGCTTCAACCGGCACTCGGACGTCTCCTGACCAGCGACGACGACCGGAACATTGGCGGCCATTTCGTGACCGTCTTGAGCTACGACTATTGGACCACGATCCTCGGCTCGAATCCTTCCGTCCTGAACGACACGATCATCGTCAACGGCCAGGCCCTGACCGTTGTCGGCGTCACGCCGCGCGGCTTCGCCGGAACGACGCTCGGCAATGCGCCAAGGCTGTTCGTGCCGCTGACGATGCAGTCGCTGATGTCGCCCGGGTGGAAGGGGTTTGACAACCGCCAAAGTTACTGGGCGTACCTCTTCGCGCGCCTGAAGCCAGGCGTCTCAATCGATCAGGCACGTACGGCGCTCAATGGCCTCTACCGCTCAATCATCAACGACGTCGAGGCCCCCCTGCAAAAGGGGATGAGCGATCAGACGATGGCAAAGTTCCGCGCGAAGACCATCGGCGTCGAGCCCGGCTATCGCGGCCAAAGCTCGATTCATCGGGAAGCCAAGACTCCCCTGCTCTTCCTCCTGACGGTCACTGGAATCGTCCTGCTCATCGCCTGCGCCAACATCGCGAATCTGCTGCTCGCGCGTGGTGCAGGACGCGCCACAGAAATGGCGATCAGGCTGTCGCTCGGCGCGAGCCGTCGGCAACTCCTCGTTCAGCTCCTCACCGAATCGTGCGTGCTCGCCGTCCTTGGTGGGATCGCCGGGCTCGTGGTGGCGCGATGGACGATGGCACTCATCGCGTCTCTCTTGCCGCCGGATGCGACAAACACGCTCGAGTTTGCCCTGCAAGGCCGGGTCGTTCTGTTCGCCGCGGCCCTGTCGATTGCCACCGGGTTTATCTTCGGCCTGTTTCCGGCTCTCCACAGCACGAAGCCAGACCTCGTCTCGGCAATCAAGGCACAGGCTGGACAGCCCTCTGGAGCGCGGGCGGCGGCGCGCTTCCGAACCTCACTGGTCACTGCCCAGATCGCATTGTCGATGGCGCTCTTGATGTGTGCCGGCCTGTTCGTCAAGAGCCTGTCCAACGTCACGCGTGTCGATCTCGGCATCAAGATCAACAACGTCGTCACGTTCCGCATTTCGCCTGGCCTCAACGGCTACGAACCCGAGCGCGCGAAGACGCTCTACGAGAGGGCCGAGCAGGAACTGGCCGGCATCCCGGGGGCGACCGGCGTCGCGATTGCGCGAATCGCACTGCTCGCCGGAAACAATTGGGGCAACGATGTCTCGGTCGAGGGATTCGCTCGCGGCCCGGACACCGATGCAGAGGCCCGGTACAACGAGATCAATCCGGGCTATTTCAAGACGCTCGGCGTGCCGCTGATCTCGGGTCGAGAGTTCACGGACTCTGACACGCTCGGGAGCGCCAAGGTTGCCATCGTCAACGAGGCCTTCGCCAAGAAGTTCAATCTGGGACGCGATGTCGTGGGAAAGCACATGGCCCAGGGCGAGGGAAAGCTGGATATCGAGATCGTCGGGTTCGTTCAAAATGCCAAATACAGCGAGGTCAAGCAGGAAGTCCCGCCGTTGTTTTTTCGACCGTATCGTCAGTCCGAGCGTGTTGGTTCGATGAGCTTTTACGTGCGCGGCGCAGGCGATGCGGCGCCGCTGCTGCGAAGCGTCCCGGCCGTTATCGCCCGGCTCGACCCGAACCTGCCGATCGAGGATCTGAAGACGCTGCCGCAGCAGGTTCGTGAGAATGTCTTCCTCGATCGGATGATCAGCACGCTGTCCGCTTCGTTCGCCTTGCTGGCCACGCTGCTTGCGGCGGTCGGGCTGTACGGCGTCCTCGCGTACACCGTCTCGCAGCGCACACGCGAGATCGGACTGCGCATGGCGCTCGGCGCCGACGGCGCCCGCGTCCGACGGATGATCCTGAGACAGGTTGGCTGGATGACGGTGATTGGTGCGGTCGTCGGCGTCACCGGTGCGTACTATCTCGGCCGCGCCGCAGCCAGCCTGCTGTTCGAGTTGAAACCATACGATCCGATGGTCGTGGCCGCCTCGGTCGTCGTGCTGGCGCTCGTCGCGCTGGGCGCCGGCTACATTCCCGCCTACCGCGCATCGCGGGTCCAGCCGATGCAGGCGCTCAGGTACGAATAAGACTCGCGACTCCTTGTGGCTTCCGCCTTTAGGCGGAAGTCAGCGGCAGCCGCATCCTTCCGGCTAAAGCCGGAAGCCACGAAATCGGTTTTGAAACTCGTTCTCGCCCAGGCGCTACCTTGGCCACAGCCATCCGAACGTTCCAGCGGTCAGACACGCGTAGATGAATCCGTCGACGGTCGCTTTGATCGTCGTCAGCCACGAACGTCGGTACCAGATGGACATCTGCCAGAGCGCAACCACGTAGCCGATGAAAGCGGTCGCGCCGGCAAAGCGAAACACTTCGAGATAGTCCGCACCTGGAAGCAGCGCCCGGCCGGTGACGTATGCGGCGAACAATCCGTTCGCCGTGCAGTAGAGAAACCATAAGGTCAGATTGCGGCTCATCGACATTGGGCCGTTTGGCAAGACCGTCACAATCATGACCGGCCCGTTGTTGATCTTGTCAGCGAACTCCGGGGTTCGAAGATCGGCGCGACTGGCGGGACGCGGGACCATATAGTCACCGGGCGGGATCGCCAGCGGACGTAACGCGTCGCGGACCCAGTCCTCATTCGGCATCTTCGGGTAATCACTCCGGTGCCACGGAGATGCCATGTGGATGATCGAGCTTGCGAGGAACACGAGAACCGCAGACACGACAATCGGCAGCCACAGCGTCGACAGCTCTGTCATTCACCCTCCACGAGTCACGATGGTTCAGTGGACGTTTAATATCGCGTTGAATAGAACCCGGAACGTGCCGAATGGCTGCCCTCGCCATTCCGGCCGAAACCCAAGCAGTATCACGTGACCCGAATCGAGCGGCACATCGACCGCGGCCGCTTTGCCCGCGAGATATTTCTCGCCGATGAGATAGCCGGACAGCAGCGGTGAGCCGACGTCAGCGTATCCGGCGAGCACGGCTGCGCCGAATCCTGGCTGAACCTCGAACACCGGGCTGCCGTCGACGAAGATCGCGGTCTCCGCGGGCATTCCCGCCATGATCGGACGCGAGAGGTCAACCGAGGCCGACACGATTGAACCGCGAAGAAAGAACTCTTCTGGACGAAGACCGCTGACGCTATCGGTCACCGGCAGCTTGAACTGCTGGATCGCAAATGCGCTGGAGGAGCTGAGACAGACAAGCGTGCCGCCGGCACGTATGAATGCTTCGAAGGCAGCAAGATCGTCGGCCGAAACGCTATCGGCATATTCAGGTCGCACAACTCGCCCGCGGCGACCCGCCGTTCCCAACCGCGCACCGTCGGGCATGACGACGACGTCAATTCTGCCTGTCAGCGGCACATGAAGATCGCCTGGCCGCAGCGTGACGTAGTCAAAGCCGTATTGTTCGAGCAGCCATCGGGTCCAGCCCGCCGACATGTTCCCGCCCCACGGCTCGTAGATCCCGATGCGCGGCTGTCGCATCGGAATGCCAGCCTGGTTCGTTCGTTCAGCAGTGAGCGCGAGCGCGCGCACGAGCTCCGCCTGTCGATCTTCAGACAAGCCGCTGATGATGTAGCGCGGCGGGCGCGACTCCGCTGCCGCACCGAACTGCACCGTGGCGCCTTCGCGCCACGCACGATTGATTGCACGAAACGCGTTGTTCTCCGCCGGATCCACCGCAAGGAGCGAACCGGAACCGGAGAGTCGGCCCGGAGGCGGTACGATCGCGGCCGCCACGTCGCTCGTGTTGAAACCGACGCCTGGCACGCTGTCAAAGCTTGCCGCATCGTCGCGCCCGCTGATGTAGGGCACTGGACGCAGCTTCGGATCCACTGGCGGACCGATAGCTTTCATTGTCGTGCGCACGTCGCCAGGCAAGGGGCTCGCGATCGGCACGACGCGGACGCCCATCTGCAGCGGCAGCGTCCAACCGGCCGCATCGTATGGGCGCTCTGGCGGACCGCCGGGGTACTGGCGCAGGTCCGGATACTTCTGAACGTCGAGCACCTCGCGGGCGAGCGCCGCGAATTCCTGATCGGTGGGGATGAGCCACGTCCCCGCCGGATACGCGACCCCATCGATCGTTGTCGACGCGGTCAGCTGTGAAATGCGGACGCCGCCAAATGCGAGCCGCCGCAGCAACTCGACGGCGGCAACGACGTCGCGTTGATCCTGCGGGACGACGTACGCGTAGGGCGGCGTGTCGAGCCCTCGCGCAATCTGTGCCCGCCCGGCGCGATAGCGATTGAGCAGCAGTGAATCTTTGTACTTCGCCGCGTACTCCAGCACCGACCATGACGCGGTCTCCATGTAATCAACCGCATCCCGCAGCCGCCACAAGCCCGGAGGCCATGGGCTGGCATACAGGCTGCGGGGCCGCAGGTCGCGCATGTTCTGCGGGAAGTCCTGCAGCGTGTACTCGTGCGGAGTGGCGTACTGGTAGAGCGCGGTCTCGGTCCAGAAGGCGGCGACGTTCTTGAAGTTCGGTGCGTAGTCGATGTAGCCGGGATACCAGGCATCGAATGCCGTGCCCATATGAGTCGCGCCGACCTGGCCGTGCTCCTCGAGACCTTTCGCGATGGCCATGCCGATCATGTTGACTTCACGCGACATCAGGTACGGCGCGTCAATGCCAACCGGTTCCGAGAAGGGCGGCAGCCAGATGCGGGTGGGAAAGGGACCGGACTGATGCTGCACGTAGACAATCTGCGGCTCCCATTGCCGCCACGCCTGTTCGACGACCCGCGACTCGATCATGTTGAGCATGTAGGCGTCGCGATTGTTGTCGTGGCCGACGTAGTCCTGATAGAGAACCGGCAGCTCGGACTGCTCGTACGGCGTGCCGACGTTCTTCATGTACCACTCGGCCACCAGCTGCTGGCCGTCAGGATTGATCGTTGGCCACAGCATCAGTACGACCTGCTCGAGAATCGCCTTGGTGTCCGGTTCTTCAGCTCGTGCGAGGAGATCGTGGGCGAGAAGCGGCGTGTGTTGAGGTCCCGCGACCTCGGTCGCATGCAGCCCGCCGTCGATGTGGACGAACGCCTTCCCTTCAGCCGCCAGGCGGCGCGCTTCGGTCTCGGTCAGACCAGCGGGATGCGCGAGTCGAAGCGCGATTTCGCGATACCGATCGATATGCGCGAGGTTCTCGGGGCTGGAGATCAGGGCGAAGTACATCGGGCGGCCCTGACTGGTCCGGCCTGCCTCGACGAGCCTCAAGTACTTGCTCGCCGCGTCGAGCTTCTTGAAGTAGTCGATCGATTGATCGTAGGTCGCGAGTTTGTAGTCGGCTCCAGGTTGAAAGCCGAACGAAGCAGCCGGTGTCGGAACTCTCGAGGACTGCGCGGCCGGGCGCGCACCGATGACCAGCGCGCCGACGAGGACAACAGCTGCGACGACCCTCATAGGTCGCCGAGTATACCGTCCATCGTCTTATCCGAGGGGCTGCGCCCCTCGGACTCCCCCACACGCTCTCTCGCGCGCCGCTCCGTCGGCGCGCTCCGTTCGCGTGGCTCGCTCGCAATGCTCGCTCGCACTTTGGACCGAGCGTCAGATTTATGAGACAGCTTCTAACCTAAGAGAACCTCATTTCACTTCGAGGCCGACCGGGCACGAGACGCCGGTGCCTCCCAGTCCGCAGTAGCCGCCGGGGTTCTTGGACAGGTACTGCTGATGGTAGTCCTCCGCGTAATAGAACTCCGGCGCCGGAAGAATCTCGCTGGTGATGGAGCCGTAGCCGGCTTGCGACAGCTCACGCTGATAGGCGTCGCGGGATCGCTCGGCTACCTCGCGCTGCTCCTGGTCGTAATAGTAGATTCCGGACCGGTACTGGGTTCCGACATCGTTGCCCTGTCGCATGCCTTGCGTTGGGTCGTGACTTTCCCAAAACACTTTGACGAGATCCGCGTACGAGATCTTTCGCGGATCGAAGACAACGAGCACGACCTCCGCGTGCCCGGTCGCTCCGCTGCACACCTCGCGATATGTCGGATTCGGTGTGTACCCTCCGGCGTAACCGACCGCGGTCGTATAAACCCCCGGAGTCTGCCAGAACTTCCGCTCGGCACCCCAGAAGCACCCGAGGGCAAACATCGCGCGTTCGAGACCGGCCGGGAAGGGCGGTTCGAGCGGCGCGCCATTGACGTGATGGGTCGCGGGAACCGGCATCTTCTCGGCACGGCCAGGAAGTGCGTTTTCTTTTGTCGGGAGCTTGAGTTTATTGCCAAACACGATTGTGTTCTCCATCATTCTTCCGCCTAAAGGCGGAAGCCACGGGGTCTACTTCGGCGGACGCCGCAGGATCTATTCTGTCTTGTAGCTTCCGGCTTTAGCCGGAAGCACCTTAATTATTCTGATTCAACATCACAAAGATGAAAAACGCGATGATCGCCAGCAGAACCAGGAAGGCGATCTTCCAGGGGCTCTTCGGGTATTGTCCCGCCATCCGGCCGCTGTACCCATTCACGACCACCTGGAACAACCTCGTCCCATACAGGTACGACAGCAGCCAGACAGGCACGAGGATGTGCTTGAAGGTTTGCGCCGAGAACGTCGGGTGAATCACGAGATTGCGGGAGGTGTCGCCCGGGATTTGCGCCGCGCACATCTGGCGCAGCTTGTCGGTCATCGCGTCCTGTGACGCCTGGGCAGCCTCGAGCAGCACCACCTGGTAGTGCTCAACGATGAAACCTGAAAGAAAGGCCGTGTCGTAGGGAACGAGCTCAGGGGTCGCGAATGGCTCAACCTGTCGGAGCAGTCCATTCGAAACCCCGTGCGTGCCCGGCACCGGCTCGTCATCAAAAAAATGTTCGACGAGGCCTGAGGCCGGTTCCCAACGGACGTGCTGAACCTGGCGGGTTTGCGTGCGTCCCTGGTTATCGCGATACGTTTCCGTCGTGTAGTAGTAATGACCGGCTTCGGCCTCCCATGGGCAGACCGCCTTCGCATCGAACGTCCAGTACGGAATGTAGACACCGCGAACCTGGTCGACGAGCGCGCGGCTCTTCAGCTTTCCAGGCGCCAGCCACTTGCTGGCGTACCACTTCCGAATCTGCTCGCGAACCTGGCTCTCGGCAACTTTGAACGGCAGCAGACCCTGCGGGCGAATCGGCGCCTTGATTTCTTTGTAATCAACCAGCGACGGCGATCCGCAGAACTGGCAGTTTTGGCCGACCCGTTCCGGATCGAACACCGAGACAGCCTTGCAGCTTTGACACTGGACCGTTCGTTTCTCGGCCAGCCAGCCTCGCGCTTCATCGGGAAGATCGCGCAGCGCCTTGGCGAGATCGTTCTCGACCAGCGCCCCGGATTCCTTGTCGAGCGTGAACGGCGCGGACGTGCCGCAGAACGGGCAGACCAGAACCTGTTTCGACGGGTTCCACTCCGCCTGCGCCCCGCAAGCGGCGCAGGCGTGCTTTTCGAGAGCGGCGATATCCGGCATCAGTGACGCGACCGAAACGGGCTACCTGGCCAAGTACTCGTCGAGCGCGCTGCGCTTGATGCGATACGAGGCCCCGATCTTCTTCGCGGCCAGTTCTCCGGACTCGATGACGGTCATCACATCGGCCTCGGGAACGCCGAGCGCCTGCGCGACGTCTGCCGGCGACAAGAGCTCCGCCGGCGCCGGCGCCGCAACAGCCGCGGCGGGCGCGCCGGGTTTCGCGGCAGGTGCGGCCGCCGGCATTCCCTGCTGCTGCATGATCTGCTGCGCAATCGACAGGCCGACAGCAAGCTCGGTCGCCATTCCGCCCGAGCTCCCACCTTTCTCCATGCCCTGCGCCATCTGAAACTTCACGTAGTCGTTGAGATTTCCCACCGCCGCCATGCTCGAGCGCTTGTCGATCGCCTGCTCGACCTCCGGCGGCACCGACACGTTCTCGACAACGAAGCTGGTGATCTGCAACCCGTATTTCGCCGCGACCACGGGGTTGATGAGCGGCAGCAGCGCCTCGCCGAGCTCGCTGTAACGGCTGGCGACGTCGAAGACTGGAACCTTCGCGGACGCGAGCGCATCGCCGAAGATGCTGACGATGCGGGAACGCATCGTGTCGGCGAACTCGTCGAGCCGGAAGTTCTGATCCGAACCGGCAACCTCTTTGAGGAAGAGCTTCGGATCGGTGATCTTGAAATCGTAAATGCCAAACGCGCGTGCGCGCACGATTCCAAGGTCGTCGTCGCGCATCATGATCGGGTTCGCGGTTCCCCACTTGTTTCCGGTGAACAGCCGCGTGGTGACGTAGTAGACGTCCGCCTTGAACGGCGAATTGAATCCGTACTTCCACGACTTCAGCTTCGTCAGGACCGGAATGTTGTCGGTCGTCAGCGTGTGCTTGCCGGGGCCGAACGTGTCCCCGAACTCTCCGAGGTACACGAACTGAACCTGTTGCGATTCCCGGACGATGAGCTGCGCACCGTTCTTGATGGCCTTGTCCTCGTCCGGAAAGCGGTACGAGAGGGTATCCCGCGAGTCATCGGTCCACTCGATGATGTCGATCAGCTCGCCCTTGATGAAATCCATCAGACCCATTGCGCACACTCCACTCGAGGGGCCGATTCACACCGGCAAAGGGAAAACAGTATTGTAGGGGCAATTGAGGTCGATGAGCGACGTTCAGTCCTTGCACTGTCCGAATTGTGGCGCCGCGGCGGATCCTCAGGCCGCGCGGTGCCCCTATTGCCGCGCCAGGCTGGCGACCGTCACGTGTCCACGATGTTTCGGGCTGATGTTCCACGGATCCGCGTTCTGCCCGAAATGCGGTGTTCGAACCTCGCAGCCGGCTTCGGAGGCTTCAACGCGCGTCTGCCCCGGGTGCCGCGGTCAGTTCGCGAAAATCACGCTGGGTGATGCAGAGGTGCTCCAGTGCATGGCATGCGACGGCCTGTGGGTCGGCGCCGCCGACTTCGAGCGGATTTGCGCCAGTCGTGAAGCGCAGGCCGCGGTGCTCGAACGACAGCGGCCGCGGCAACCGTCCTCGTCCCGTCCGCCGATTCATTACCGTCCGTGCGTCGTCTGCGGGAAGATGATGAACCGCGTGAATTTCGGCCGTGTGTCGGGCACTGTGATCGACGTCTGTCGCGGCCACGGGACCTTCCTTGATGCGGGCGAACTGCACGCGATCGCGGCGTTCATCCTGGATGGCGGCCTCGATCTCGCGCGCGAGCACGACAAAGAAGAGCTGGTCGAGGAACGCCATCGCCTCGCGCAGCTCAGAGCCCAGCTCGAACGTCGATCGCAGGCCAGCGACTGGGAACATCGATCGAAGTTGGGCGATAGCTTGCTGGAAATCCGGCGACTGCTGAACGACGAATAGAGCGGCGGGTCAAACCGATCACTCATCAAGGACGTTCACTATCACGCTGCGAACGAACCTTCACAACAGGAGAAACGGGAGAAACGAGAGAGAAAGACTGTTTGCTCCCTTTTCTCCCGTTTCTCCTGTTCCCCTTGCTTGATCGCAGTGTGATAATGACTGTCGTTGATTCGTGACCGAACGCCAATAACTACTCCGGTTTGAAATCCAGCGCCACCCCATTGATGCAATAGCGAAGTCCTGTCGGCGGCGGACCATCTTCGAAGACGTGCCCGAGGTGACCGCCACAGCGCCGGCAGTGCACTTCAGTGCGCGTCATGAAGTAGCTGCGATCCGTTGACGTGGCGGTTGCCCCTTCGATCGGTTCGAAGAAGCTCGGCCAGCCTGTGCCGCTCTCGAACTTCGGACCGGACTTGAAGAGCGGTTGTCCGCAAGCGACGCACGTGAAGGTGCCGGCCCGCTTTTCGTGGAGCAACGCACATGTTCCCGCGCGTTCCGTGCCGTGTTCGCGGAGCACGTGATACTGCTCGGGCGTCAGCTGTTTCCGCCATTCTTCTTCAGACTTCGTGACTTCAAAGGTTTCGTCCGTACGCATCATCTTCTCTCCGACGCCTGCTTGGCGATTTCAAGAACGTCCTCAGCCGGCAGAATGACCGCCAGCAGTCCGAGTCCCTCGGTGCCGCTCATCGTCGCGAACGCACTTGGCCGATCGTTGGCGACCTGTCTGACGGTCAGGATGCCGACGACCTTGCCATTGGTGAGAAATGCCGGGGTGCCGATGCCAGCGGTCTCTCCTGCCAGCACGAAGAATGTCCGCGGCTTCACCACGATGCCGCCGATATCGCGAAGCGCCGCCGATGGAGCCCAACCGCCGACTCGTCCCAGGCGTCCGAACACCACGACCTGATCGAGGATCGCGGGTTGCGCCGCGTCCGCCAGATTGATCGCGACAAACGGCTTCGCCGGGGGCGTGATCGGGCGGATGAACGCCAGGTTCAAATCTTCGTCGCGCAACGCGATGGTCGAAGGAATCTCGCGGCCATCAGCCACTCGCATCCTCAGATCGGTTGGCTCACTCGCAATCTCTACGTTCTGGCCACTTCCGGATGAACCGGCCATCAGCTTCGTCATCATCGGGCCGGGGTTGATCGAGCTGAGCGAAACGACGGTCAGACCTCCCGGATCGATGACGGTGCCGACCACTTCGATCGTATCGTCGCTCGACTGCACCTCGCGCCCGGCCATCGACATCCGCGTCTTGACCACGACGCGGACGTTGACGATGGCGTCCTGCCATTTCTTGACGAGATCGCGCGCCGCCGCGCGGGTGTCCTGAGCGGCCGAGGGGTTGGACGTCAGGAACAACGCCAGGATGAGAACAGCTGCCCGAAAGATCAATCGACCTCCATCATTGAGCACTCAGCATTCAGCATTTCATTTCCACCCAGTCTGCAGCTCGACAAAGAATGTCCGGATCCCGCGCCTCACTTTCATGACAACTGCCGAAGGCTTGTCGCGCGCGACACGCTCCATCTTGCGCTGCACCGAGGCCACGTCGGCGACGGCGTCGCCGTCGATCGAAAGAATGATGTCGCCGTCCGCGAGGTGGCTGAGCGCCGCCCATCCTCCTTCCCTGACCGCCTCCACCAGCACACCCTGCTGCCTTTCAGGAAGTTCCGTGCTGACCCGATCGGCCGCCGCCAGGTCGCGCACGCGGAATTCGAAATCACGATCCTCGTATTTCAGCATCTCTCGAGCCAGGCGAGGGGACGCGACGAGCTTCACCGCGAGCTTCTGCTCCTGAGCGCCGCGTCGAATCGAGAGCTCGACGGTCGATCCAATCTTGTATTGACGGATCATCGTGGCGAAGAGATCGGCGTCCGACGGCTGCGTCGCCTGAACCGCCGAGTCGTCGATCGCCGTGATGATGTCGCCGACTTTCAGCCCCGACGCTGTGCCCTCCGGCAGCACCCGCGTGACACGCACACCTGTCGTCTCAGAAGGGACGCCGACTTTCTCCGCGAGGTCGCTGGTCAGGACCTGTACGCTGATCGGTATCCACGCCTTTCTCGCTTCGAGCCCCGGATCCTCGAGCAGTGCGCGGCCGACCTCGACGACGGTCAACAGGCGTTCGCCTTTCCGATCGAACGTGACGAGAGCCTTGACCGGTCCCTTTCCGCCCGCCGTCAGTCGCTCCATCGTGGCCGTCAGTCCACTGACGTCCTTCACCGCAGCTCCTTCAACCGAGACGATCACATCGTCTTCCATCAGCGACGGTTTCGCGTCGTCGGCGGGTCCTCCGGGTCTGACGCCCGTGACGCGTACGCCCGAGCGATCCGGACGTCTGAGTTCCTTGGACGACCACGTCGTCAAATTCGACGCGGTCACGCCGAGCGCCGGGAACTCCTGGGCTCTGCCTTCGACGCTTTCGCGCTCCACGGGCACCACGCTCAGCGTGCGCTCTACTCCTCCACGGATCACCACCGCTGGAACAGGTTTCGCGAGCGGCAGGTGCATGACGGCCTGATTGAAGAGCGGCAGCTCTTCGGCAAACCGGACGTTGACGTCGCGGCCATCGAGCTTTACCAGGACATCGCCGGCGGCAAATCCGGCCGCGGCCGCGGGCGACCCTTCGACCGTACCGCCGACGAGGACGCCGTGGTCGGCGGTCGAAGACTTCAACAGCGGCTGCACGTCCAGACCGATCCAGCTGCGCCGCACGCGGCCATCGTGAATGAGCGCGGTCGCGACTTCCTGCGCGAGGTCTCCCGGGATCGCTCCTGCCAGCCCCATGCTGATCTCGTTGACGCCGACGATCTCGCCGGACATGTTCACGAGCGGCCCGCCCGAGTTTCCGCCGTAGATTGCGGCATCGTGGCCAATCCACCGCACGATGGATCCGACGTCCTCGCCTTCGAGGGTCATGCGGTTGAACGGCCAGAACAGCCCGGGCATGATCATCTCGGTATTGCTGACGATCCCCATCGTGACCGATTGCGAGAGCGCGAGCGGGCTGCCGAGCGCCATGACCGGATCGCCGACTCTCAGCTTCGACACGTCGCCGAATCGCGCGACCGGAAACGCACGGGGCTTCCCGGGCCGCAGCTTGATGATGGCGATATCCGACAGCGGGTCCGTCCCCACGAGATCGGCCGGAACTTCTTCGCGGTCAGCCAACGTGCACATCAGCGTGCGCGTCCGCCCGGCCACGTGATGGTTGGTGAGGACGTGTCCTTCCGGCGAGATGATTGTGCCGCTGCCAGACGCCTCACGCTTGATCTCGCGTCCTTCTTCGTACTCGTAGGTGACGACGTGAATACGCACCAGGCTTGGAGAGACCTTCGAAAGGGCGGCGGTAATCGAGGGGTCGGAAGACGCGCGCTGGCCGGCGGACGTTGACACACACAGGGCCAGCCACGCGAGAACGGCCAGGACTGCGCGTCCAAGCCAGCCGAACGATCGGATCAATGAGACCTCCGGGAACGTGAGTCCGTCAGGAACTGTATCAGGAGATTCTGCGCCACTCGCATTCGGTAGCGAGCCGTCGAGCGCACGTCGTCAATCGGACTGATGTCTTCGGCCAGAGCTGCGGCGGCAGCAGTCGACAGCGCACCGTCGAGCGTTTGACCGCGGAGCGCCGCTTCTGCTTGCACACAACGGACCACGATGGGTGCGACGCTTCCGAGCGCGACGCGTGCATCGCGAACGCGGGTGCCGTCGAGGTCCAGGACGGCAGCCAGGCACACTTTGGAAATTGCCTGCGCATTGCGGGTGCCGACTTTCGTGTAGGTCTGCCGCCACCCGCCATGACGACGGGGCAGGATGATCCGATGAATGATCTCCCCGGGCGCGAGGTCCATGACTTTGTAGGCGGAGTGAAAGCGCTCGTACGAAACGCGGCGAACGCCGCCGGCCGACACGAGTTCGAGCTCTGCATCGTAGGCAAGAAGCGCCGGCGGCGAGTCTGCCGCGGGTGACGCGTTGGCGATGTTGCCGCCGAGCGTGCCCCTGTTCTGGGTGGCAATCCCGCCTGTCTGGCGCGCTGCGGCACATAGGAGAGGAAACTCAGACTGAAGGACTGCATGCGACAGGACATCGGTGTAGGTCGTCAGTGCGCCCAGGACAACGGCGTCGTCCGTGACCGTGATGCCTCGAAGCTCCTTCAGTCCCCAGATGCTCACGTAGTTGCCGGGGGGCAGTTTTCCTGATTCGAGGAGCACCATCAGGTCTGTGCCGCCGGCAAAGGGCCGCGACCCCGGTTCGTTCGACAGAAGACGGAGAGCGGATTCCAGATTCTCGGGCACGTCGAGCCCAAACGGCTGCAACCAGGTTCTCACGGGGTGCCGCCTCTCGGGCCCCGGCACGCGTTCGCCACGGCGGCAAAGATGCGTTGATAGCCGGTGCACCGGCAGAGGTTGCCTGCCAGCCCTTCACGAATCTCGTCCTCAGTCGGAGAGGGATTACGGTTCAAAAGGCTGACGGCAGCGAGCACCATGCCGGGCGTGCAGATGCCGCACTGTGCTCCGCCGTCGGCGATGAAGGCTTCCTGGACGACATGCAGCCGTTCCTCGGCGGCCACGCCTTCGATGGTGACGATCTCGACTCCTCGAGCGTGGACGAGCGGCACGAGACAGCTGTTGACGAGTTCTCCGTCGAGCAGAACCGAGCAGGCCCCACACTCTCCTTCGCCGCACCCTTCCTTTGTGCCGGTCAGGTGCAGGTCGACGCGCAGGGCGTCGAGCAGTCGCATCATCGGATGCCCGGTGACGTCGACGTCTCTGCCGTTGACGCGGCAACGGATCGAGACCGTGGGATCAGGCACGCACGGTCTCCATGAGATCCAAGACGCTTTCCGGCGTGATCGGGATCCGCCTGACGTCCACCCCGGTGGCGTGCGAGACCGCGTTGGCGATCGCCGGCGCGGCGCCGTCCATCGGCAATTCGCCGATCCCCTTGGCTCCGCCCGGGCCATGCGCGTACGGTCGCTCCTCGAAATGGACGCGAATCGGCGGCAGGTCCATCGACGTGGGGATGATGTAGTTGGTCATCTGCGCATTCGCCATGCGCCCTTCGCGCCAGGCGACCTGCTCGAACAGGGCCCACCCGATGCCTTGCGCGACGCCCCCTTCGATCTGCCCTGAGGCGAGCACTGGGTTGATCACGCGTCCAACCTCCTGAACCGCGACGAAATCATCGACGCGGATCTGGAACGTCGTGATGTCTACCGAGACCTCGGCGACATAGACGGCCCATGCGTACGTGCCGTACGCATCTCCCTCGAACCGCTCGTCGTCCCACCGCACGCCGGGCGGCGGTTGATACTGAGCCGATGCCCGAAGCGCACCCTGTTGTTCGATGTACTGGCGGCACGCCGCCGCAAAGGGGACGCCCTGCTCGAGAGTGTCGTGCAGCTTCGCCCGGAGATTCACCGCGGCCAATTCGACCAGCTTTCCAACGACCATGCACGTGCGTGACGCGACGGTTGGACCACTGTTTGGCACGACCGACGTGTCTGGCTGCGCGATTTCGATGTCGCTCGCGTCGAGCTGCAACGCCTCGGCGGCAATCTGGGAGAAAACAGTATTGGTTCCCTGGCCGATTTCGGTGCACGACGTGAGCACGCGGACGCGCCCCTCGGCGGAGGCCTCGACCGTGACCACCGAGGCGAGATGATCTTCGCCGGATCCGGTAAACCCGGCGCCGTGCATGAACGCCGCGAATCCGATTCCGTGTTTGACGGCGACGCCGGCGTTCGAGCGATCGAATGTCGGACGTTTGGAGCGGTAGTCGGACATCTCGAGCGCGCGCGCCAGCAGCGCGGACATGTCGACGGGGTCGCGGATCACCTGGCCGACCGCGCTGGTCTGGCCGGTCTGGATGAAGTTGACGCGACGGAAATCGTCCGGAGACAGGTCGACCGCCTGGGCGATGCGATCCATATGACGTTCGAGCGCGAAAATGCTCTGCGGCGCTCCGAATCCGCGGAAGGCGCCATGTGGCGGCGCGTTGGTCGCCACGGCGCGACCACGAATTCGTACGTTCGGACAGAAGTACGGGCCCGCCGAGTGGATCGTCCCCCGCGACAGCACGACTGGCGACAGCGTCGAGTAGGCGCCGCCGTCGATGGCGAAGTCGATATCCATCGCCAGCAGCCGTCCATCGCGCGACACCGCAGTCCGGTGACGCGTCCGCGACGGGTGACGCTTCGTCGTCGCCGCCATGTCCTCCGCGCGGTCGTACACCATCTTCACAGGACGGCCGGCCTTCCACGCGAGCAGAGCCGCGTGCCCGGCGATGATTGACGGGTACTCCTCCTTGCCGCCGAACCCGCCGCCCGTTTCCATCTGCACGACGCGGATCTTCGCGTCCGGCAAGTTAAACAGCCGCGCCAGCGCCTTGTGGACGTAATACGGACACTGCATCGAGCCCCACACGGTCACGCCGTCCTCGGCCCGAGCGACCGCGAGCATGCCGTTCGGCTCGATATAGAGCTGCTCCTGCGCGCCGGTTTCGTAGTCGCCTTCGACGATCACATCGGCGGTTGCGAAAACGGCGTCGACATCGCCGCGGGCAACTTGGTACGACCTGAAGATGTTGTCCCCACCCCAGATGATGTCGGTGCCCCGCAGCGAGTCCTCGAGCGTAAACACCGCGGGATGCGGCTCGATCTCGATCGTCACGCGTCGACGCGCTTCCCGCAACAGCGCGTGATCCGGGTGTGCCAGGAGCACTACCGGTTCTTCCGTGTGGTTGACGTATCCGTCGGCGAGGTATGGCTGGTCGTCAGTGATGAGCGCGACGATGTTGGCGCCAGGAATGTCGGCGGCGGTCACAACCGTGAACTCGTCCCACGGAATCCCCTCGCCGTAGTGCACCGCACGGATCCGGCCACGGGGGCTCGGGCTACGGACGGTCACGCCGTGAAGCATGCCCGGAAGGAAGAGGTCGTCAACGTACCGGGACTGGCCCGTGACCTTGGCGCGCCCTTCCTTCCGGACTACCGATTGCCCGATCGACATCGGGGCATTTTAGTCCTGCAGTTCTCCGAACCGTGCCGGGATCCGGGATCCGGGGTCCGGGATCCGGATCTGCGGGGACTATCGCGGCCCGAATCCTTCCCGATAGCCGAGGCGGAATCCGGCCCGATAGCCGGACTGGTAGTCAGCGCGTGCACCGAGTTGTTCCGTGTATCCGGAATCTGCCTGCTCGAGCTCGCGTTGTCCGTCGAGATCCCAGTGCCCGCCGTTCACGCTCTTGTCTTCCTTGCCAGCCTGCACTCCTTCGGTTCGGCCGCGCTGATAGCCCGCCTGATACGCTCGCGTCGCGTTGGGCGTGTCGTTGGTCCCCGACGTTCCGACCGTTCCCTCGGCGGCGACCATGGTCAGATACTCTTCTCGCGTGATGACGCCGTCGCCGTTCTCGTCCATACGCTTGAAGGCGGCGGTCGTTCCCGTCCACTCGCTCCGCGCGACGCGTCCGTCGCCATTTCGATCGGCGCGTTCGAACCGGGCCATCATTTCTTCGCGTCGGGACGCGTCACGTCGATTCCGGCCACTGGGCCACACTTCGTCGCCCGAGAGCACGCCGTCATGGTTGGCGTCGTGTTCACGAAACGACTGCGCGCTCCCGCGCCACTCCTCGCGCGTGATCACGCCATCATGATCAGTATCCATTTCGCGAAAGAGCATTTGACCGCGGTCGTCACCGTACTGACCGTTCGCGCGGCCGTTGCCATTCCCGTTGCCCTGCGCAAACGCCGCCACGGGGATCATGACGGCGCTGAGCGCGAGCGCCGCGATTGTGCGCTTCTGCATCTGTCGCCTCCACTGTCTACTGGAACGTCTGGCACGCGTTCGGATCGCCCTGATCGAATCCGCGACGAAGCCATGTCACGCGCTGCTCAGCCGTGCCGTGTGTGAACTTGTCCGGGAACACGTGCCCGGTCTGCATCCGCTGGATGCGGTCGTCTCCGATTGCCGCCGCGGCTCGCAACCCTTCTTCGAGATCGCCCGGCTCGAGCTCCATCAACCCCTTGTCTCCTCGCCCGACCTTGTTGGTAGCGTGGGCCCAGACGCCGGCCAGGCAGTCCGCCTGAAGCTCGAGACGAACCGACAGCTGGTTCTCCGCGCCGGGATTCTGGGACTGCAATCGGCGCATCTGCGCATCGATGCCGAGAAGATTCTGGACGTGATGGCCAACTTCGTGGGCGATCACGTACGCCTCCGCAAAGTCGCCGGACGCGCCAAACCGCTGGCGGAGTTCGTTGAAGAACCCGAGATCGAGATAGACGTAGTGATCGCCGGGACAGTAAAAGGGCCCGCTCGCCGATTCCGCAACCCCGCACGCCGATCGAATCGCATCACGAAACAAACGCACTTTCGTTCCGCGATAGCGATCGCCGAGAAGCTGCTGCCAGGTGGCCTGCGTGTCGTCCATCACGGCACCGACGAAGTCCACCGTCTTTTCCTCTTCCGGAGTGGTCGTCACGTTGCCGGAGGTGCCGACGCTATCGGAAGGCGGCCCTCCGCCCGAACCGACGAGGGAAAGGAAGTCGACACCCGTGGCCCAACTGAGAAGCAGCAGCACGAGCAAGCCGCCGATCCCCAGTCCCCCGGCTTTCATGCCCATCCCGGAACGCCCACGCAGATCTTCGATATTGCCCCTGTCACCAGGCGTCCACCTCATCGGTGCACCCTCCCTCCTGAACGGTCAGTGCAAGATCCGGGACCCGTCGCGGGCCCGGCAGTTCGAGGCACAAGTGTGGAACCGAAGTTCGATCCTATACCTTGATGTGTCGCCATTTGCCCTGCTGGAAACGCAGGACGGTCAGGAGACATCGCGTCGTGTGACCGACCAGGATCGCGGTCCAGACGCCCGATGCCTGGAGTTGGCCGGTCCGCTCCAGCAGGAGGCAGATGCCCGGCGGCAGCAGCACCTGAGAGATCAACGTGATGAAGAGCGGGCTTCGCGTGTCACCGGTTCCCTGAAGGCCGCCGGTGTAGGTCAACGCCACGGTGATGAACAGTCCAGACACGCTGAGGAACCGCAGGAGTCCGCGACCAATCTGGAGGACCGTCGGATCGTTCAAGCCGAAGATGCCGAGCAGTTGATCCGGGATCAGCAGGAACAACGCCCCGATCATCGCGGCCACACCAAGCCCACAACGCGCGGCAATGTGAACCGCACGCGCGCTGCGATCCGGACGACCCGCGCCGAGGTTCTGCCCGGCGACCGCGGCGGCGGCCCCCATCAGCCCAACCGACGTCCACGTGATCAGCGAAAACAGCTCCGCGTATCCGACCGCATATGCCGCCTGCGCTTCCGCGCTTTCGGGCAACGATCCGATGAAGCGCAACAACATCACGCCGGCCACGTTCATCGCAACGCCCTGAATGCCGGCCGGCAGTCCGAATCGAAAGAGCGCGCGGATGATCGTGAAATCGGGGGCGTGCGACATCGTCCGTTCGAAGTGCACCACCAGCCGCCCGGCAAAGATCAGCCACAGACCAACAGCGGACACCGAGATGCTGGCGATGGCCGTCCCCATCGCGGCGCCCCGGGTACCAAACGCGGGGATGGGGCCGGCCCCGCGGATCAGGATGACGTTCAGGACGAAGTTGAGGATCGTCAACGCCACACCGAGCCGCAGCGGCGTGCGCGCATCGCCGGCGGCGCGCAACGCGCCACCGAGCATGAAGAACATCAGCAGCCCGATGCTGTACATGAACATCGTCTGCAGGAATGGCAGCGCTTCAGCGCGAACGGCTGGTGTGGCGTTGACGAGATCGAGCAGCCTCGGGGAGAGCACGTACCCGAGCGGCGCGAGGACGCCGACCGCAAGCGCGACCGCGGTGAGAAAGGCCTGGTACACGGTGCGGTTGACCCTGTCGTGATCGTTCGCTCCGGCGGCGCGCGAGACGAGCACGGCCATCCCCGTAAACAGCGAGCTGATGAACACGATGACGACGAGGAAGATCTGCCAGCTCACGCCGATCGCCGCGTTACCGGTGTAGCCGACGTAGCGGCCGACGAGGACGTGATCGACAATGCCCTGCAGGCCGCCGATCGCGTTCTGCAGAACCGTCGGCCAGGCGATCTTCCACACCGCCGACGCGATCGGACCTTCCACGATCGATCGATCGAAGGCCTGGCGCTTCTTGCCCGACACGGATGCCGGCGGAGGTCCGTGCTCAATCGGAGCACGGGCCGCGACCGAATCCGTCGGCGCGGCTGCGGCGGCGGGGATTTCAGTAGACACGAGGGAGGCGAATCATAACAGGCCGGTTCGTCAG
>Ga0310810_10000634_pt1 | contig 35181 bp, 33 predicted proteins | sample NCmetagenome_FD_207641 | JGI IMG/M metagenome (GOLD analysis project Ga0310810, IMG submission 207641) | Soil microbial communities from experimental microcosm in Duke University, North Carolina, United States - NC | ecosystem: Engineered > Artificial ecosystem > Soil microcosm > Unclassified ... | reverse complement strand
GGGCCCACGCGGGATCGACGTCCGGCGCGGCAATCCGGACTGGATATCCCGCCTTGACCAGGGCCTCGACTAGCTGGCCGCGGAAATTGGCGATGTTCCAGAAGCTGTTAGCTGAAAGCAGGATGGGTCCCGTCGGTATCACCGCCCCTCCTTTGCGGTTCCTGGCGGCTGGGACAAGGGGCCGTCGGTACGCTGGCGGTACGAAGTCGCCTGGAGCGGGTTCGCCTTGGGTGAATCAAAGGCGAACGCGACATATTCGTCACACCGTTAGAAAAACACGCTAATCTGGGTTAAATTTTGCAACGAAACCATGCTAGTTGCGTTCGGCATTGGAATTGATCCGGGCGGGATTGATTCCGTGTAACCTCCGGCGGGAGTAACAAGATGTCGCGTTTCGGGCGTAATTTCACAGCAGCAGCCATTGCGCTGTCCCTATGCGCGGTTCCAACCGCAGCAGTGGCCACCACTCCGGCGGCTCCGATAGGATCGACTCAGGCAGCCGCCGTTCCGGCCAGTCCCTGGCTCACCTTGAGTGCGCTGACGACCGGTTCGTCCGCGGCGACATCCGCCGCTGTGGCTGCAGCTGCTGAGGACACTGACAATGGGCCCGGCTGGCCGCCGATCGCTCCGTTGGTGGTGATCCTCGCGACGATCGCGGCGATGGTCTATATCCTCGTCAAGGACAACGGTCATGGCGGCTTCCACCTCACGCCGGTAAGCCCGAGCTAAGACCGCTCCCACTGCCAACTGATTGGGCGCGCCTCCGGCGCGCCTTTTCATTTCTGCACGCCGGGCTCCAAAGGCGAGAGCAAGGAAAATTCCGGAATCTCCGCAGTGATGCGGCTGCCATCCTCGTCGACGAAAATATAATGGCCGCTCATCGCGCCGGCCGGCGTATCGAGCGGGCAACCCGAGACATAGTCGTAGCTTTCACCCCTCGTAACCACCGGCATTTCGCCGACCACGCCCTGGCCTCTCACTTCGTGGACATTCCCATGTCCGTCGACAATCTTCCAATAGCGCTCGAGCAATTGGACGGTCGCGTCTCCGTCATTTTCAATCCGGATATGGTAAGACCAAAACCAACGGCCCTGATCAGGCGCCGACTGCTCCGGCAGGTAGCTGACCGCGACGCGGACGGTGAGCGCGCCGCTGACCGCAACATGAGGAAAAAGCAGCGCGAGCGTGTCGACCATGGTTAACGCTACGCCCGACCGGCTGCCCGGCGCAAGCGCTCAACCAGCCGGGATCGCGCTCCCGCAACCGGTGCCGACCGGTCCGTAAGCACATCGCGCAGCAGGAAATGGCCGGTCAGATCAAGCCCGCTCAAAATGTCAGGCCAGGACGCGACCCCGCCATCGCGAATGAAGCCGGGAAGCGTGAGAAGTTTGCCGGTAAAGGGCTCGGCCTCTGCCGCGCTGACCGCCCGGCCCGAACGCGGGCTAACCGCAACCAGATCGTCATTGCTGCCAGAAACGGCACAACGATCAAGATCGAGACCGAAGCCAAGTTCCGCCAGCACCAGCAATTCGTATCGCACGAGCGCCGCTCCCCAGCCGCTGGCGGATGGCGCAGCCTCGATCGCCGCCAACAGACCATCGAGCACTTGATAGAGGCGCGGATAGGGCTGGCCTTCCGGCAATGCCGTGGCGGTCAGCGCGCAGGCCCAGTCAATCGCGGCCGCCGGCAATGCTTCCTGAAGTAGCGGTCCTCGGCTGTGCTCCAGTTCGACCGTGACCTGCGCCAGCTGGCTGTCAGTACGCGCCGACAGCGATGCTTCAACTTGGTTGCCGGGCAACAGCACCGGCCGGAGCCGCCGGCCTCTCGCGCCCCGGACATACCCGGCTTGCAAGCCATGCTCCGGTGTCATCAGGCGCACTACAGCCCCATGTTCGCCATGCGGGCGAAGGGCGACGACGATGGCTGGTGTGGAAATCCGCATTAGCCGCGGGGGTGGAAATAGTCGTAGATCTGGCGCGCCATTGCCCCACTGATTCCCGGGGCGCGCTCCAAATCCTCCAATGCCGCTCCCTTTACCGCCCGCGCCGTGCCGAAGTGCATCAGCAGGGCCCGCTTGCGGTTTGGCCCGATGCCGGGAACCTCGTCCAGGGTCGACGTGGTCAAGCTCTTGGCTCGCTTTTGCCGATGCGTGCCGATGGCAAAGCGATGGGCCTCGTCGCGCAGCCGCTGCAGGTAAAAAAGCAGCGCGTTGTTCGGCGGAAAGGTCACCTCGCGTCCGCCGGGCAGGTGGAACACCTCTCGTCCGGCATTGCGATCCGGCCCTTTGGCGACGCCGACGATCGGGACGTCGCTGACACCGGCTTCCTCGAGGATTTCGATTACCGCAGACACCTGGCCCTTGCCGCCGTCGATCAGCAGCAGGTCGGGCCATTCTCCGCCGCTCCGCTCGGGATCTTCCTTCTCCAGCCGGGCGAAACGCCGTTCCAGCACCTCGCGCATCATCCCGAAGTCATCCCCGGGCGTGATGCCCGACTTGATGTTGAACTTGCGATAGGCGTTTTTGCGGAAGCCCTCGGGCCCGGCGACGATCATCGCGCCAGTCGCGTTCGTACCCATGATGTGGCTGTTGTCATAGACTTCGATGCGCCGCGGCGGTTCGGGAAGTTCGAACACTTCAGCCATTTCCTGCAGCAATTTGCCCTGTGTCGTGGACTCCGCCATCCGCCGCTCGAGCGCTTCCTCGGCATTGCGCCGCGCCTGCTCGATCAGTTTGCGTCGGGCACCCCGCTGGGGTTGCGTGATCTCGACCTTGTGCCCGCTCCTTTCGCACAGCGCCTCCGCAATCAGTTCACCTTCCTTCAACTCGCGGTCGACCAGGATGCGGCGCGGTGGTGGCACTTCCTCGTAAAACTGCATCAGGAACCCGGTCAGCACTTCCTGTTCCGGAACTTCGGCGGTGTGGGCTGGAAAGAAGCTGCGGTGCCCCCAATTCTGCCCGCCACGGATAAAGAAGGCCTGGATGCACATCTGTCCGACATTCGAAGCAAGCGCGAAGATGTCGCCGTCGCCAAGCCCCTCTGCGTGAACTGACTGGCTGCCCTGGACATAGGTCAACGCCCTGAGCCGGTCGCGGTAGACGGCAGCAAGCTCAAAATCCTGCTTTTCGGCCGCCTCCGCCATCTGCTTGCCGAGCCGCGCCTGAACCCCGGTCGACTTGCCGGCCAGGAATTGCTTCGCATCTTCGACCAATTCCGCATAATCCGCCTCGCTGATGCGGCCGACGCATGGCGCCGAGCAGCGGCGGATCTGATAGAGCAGGCATGGCCGGGTTCGATTAGCGAAAAAGCTGTCGGAACAACTTCTTAGCAGGAATAGCTTCTGAAGCGCATTAAGCGTGCTGGTGACCGAGCCGGCACTTGCGAATGGACCGAAATACTGCCCCTTGGCGCGCCGGGCGCCGCGGTGCTTGCGCACTTGGGGGAAGGCATGGTCCTCGCGCAGCAGGATGAACGGGAAGCTTTTGTCGTCGCGTAGCAGCACATTATAGGGCGGCCGAAAACGCTTGATCAGCTGGGCTTCGAGCAGCAGCGCCTCGGCTTCGGTGCGTGTCGTGACGATCGTCATCGAACGCGTCTGGGAGACCATGCGCTGCAGCCGCTTCGGAAGCTTGGCGACCTGGGTGTAACTGGTCACCCGGTTCCTCAGGGCGCGGGCCTTGCCCACATAGAGCACATCACCCTTGGCATCCTGCATTCGATAGACGCCGGGGCGCGTCGGCAACGTCTTCAATACGTTGCGGATTGCCATCACACCGGCCTCAAGGTCGGGAGCGTCCGACCCGCGCAGTGCGAAGGTTGCCTTTTCCTCGTTGAAGCGGTCGCCCGAGCCTGGGAGGTCGGGCCGGCCGGCGGGCGTTCGGTCCATGGTTACGATGTAGGAGCGGCAACGGCCCGAGGCCAGTCATCAACTGGGCGCGGCCAAGATGGCTCCTGCCGCCAGGGCCTGCCCCGGCCAATTGACAGTTTCGGACGTTTCTGGCCGCTTCGCTTCGTAACTGACGGGAAACGAGCCATGATTGCTCAATCCAGGGCCCATCTCAAAAATGCCGGCGAAGGCTATTGGGAGCATTTCCGCTTCGCCACAACCTTCGGCCTAATGGCGGCGGCGGCGGGCTTTGCCGCGATTATCCACGCTTTCGTGCCCGGCATGTGCACGCACACTGCGAGCAGGATCGTACGGCATCTTGGCCAACTGGCGGAGGACCGCAGCAAGATCGACGCGATCGAAAGCGAAGCGGTCGAAGCCCGCGCCTTCGTGCTGCTGCTGTTCCTGGCTGCAGCAGTGGTCGCGCCGCTGTGGATTCTCGACGCCCCGAATATGGTGAGGCTGGTCTATACGCTGCTGGCGTTCGCGCTTCCCGCGGTGCTGCTGATCAGCAATCCGGAGCTGGCGGCGCGAGAAGAGCATACGGCTTAAGCGGCCGCCCGCGCCTCTTCTTGCTCCTCGAGCATCCATTCGACCGCCATGCGGGCATGGATTGCGGTCGTGTCGTAGACCGGCAGGACGTTCGCCCGGGTGTCGACCGCCAGCACCAGTTCCGTGCAACCCAGCACGACTGCCTGGACCTTTTGCTTGCCGAGCTCGGTGATCAGCGTCTTCAGCTTGCGCTGGCTGTCGCGCACGACGCGGCCGGCCGCGAGCTCCTCAAAGATGATCCGGTCGACTTCGGCCTTCCAGAGCGGGTTGAGATCGACGAGTTGAATTCCGCGCTTTTCGATCCGGTCGCGGACAAAGCCCTCGGTCATGGTGAATCGCGAGCCGAGCAAAGAGACGCGAGTCCGGCCATCCGCCAGAAGACGGTCCGCCGTGGCATCGCCGATGTGCAGCACCGGGATATTCACATTGGCACTGACGGCGTCATAACTTTTATGGACTGTGTTGCAGGCGATCAGCATGCCTTCGGCGCCGCTCTTCTGGAGCCGCTGCGCCGCCTCGATCATGACCCCGGCAATTCCATCCCAGTCGCCGGCAAACTCCATCGCGGCAATCTGGGCAAAGTCGACGCTTTCGATCGTCAGCGCCGCGCTGTGGAGACCACCTAGCCGCTGGGAAATGCCGCGATTGATATGTTCGTAATAGAGCGCGGTCGACGACCAGCTCATACCACCGATAATTCCGAGTTTCTTCAACGCCCCAACCTTTCGACTCCCCAACCGGCGAGTCCGGCTGGGGGCTTTAACCCAGATGCGATTCTTGGCTCAGGATTAGCAGGGGAAGCGTTGTTAACCCAGTGACTTAACAATCTCCTCGACCATCTTTTTGGCGTCGGCGAGAAGCATCATCGTGTTGTCGCGATAGAAGAGCTCATTGTCGACGCCGGCGTAACCTACGCCCCCCATCGACCTTTTCACGAACAGGACGGTCCGGGCCTTTTCCACGTCGAGCACCGGCATGCCGTAAATGGGGGAGCTCTTGTCGGTCTTGGCGGCTGGATTAGTGACATCATTGGCGCCAATCACGAAGGCCACGTCGGCGGTGGCGAACTCGCTGTTGATGTCCTCGAGCTCGAACACCTCGTCATAGGGGACATTGGCCTCGGCCAGCAGCACATTCATGTGACCCGGCATGCGTCCCGCGACCGGGTGGATCGCATATTTGACCTCGACCCCCTCCTTTTTGAGCTGGTCGGCCATTTCCCGGAGCGCATGCTGGGCCTGGCTGACTGCCATTCCATAGCCGGGGACGATGATCACCTTGTCGGCCTGGCTCATCAGGAATGCGGCGTCTTCGGCCGATCCGCGCTTGTAGGGCCGGTCGATCGCCGCCGCCGCGCCTGACGATTCCACCGCTCCGAACCCGCCGGCGATGACACTGATGAAGCTGCGGTTCATCGCCTTGCACATGATGTAGCTGAGGATCGCGCCCGACGAGCCGACCAAGGCGCCGGTGATGATCATCGCCGTATTGTGCAGGGTGAAGCCCATCGCCGCCGCGGCCCAGCCCGAGTAGCTGTTGAGCATCGAGATGACGACCGGCATGTCCGCCCCGCCGATCGGCACGATCAGCAGGAAGCCGATGGCGAAGCTGAGCGCCGCCAGCATCCAGAAATCGACCGGGCTCTGGCTGTCGAAAAAGCCGTAGAGGAAGAAGAAAATGGCCAGCCCCACGGCGAGGTTGATCCAGTGCCGCAGCGGCAACAGGATCGGCTTGCCGCTCATGTTTCCGTTTAGCTTGAGGAAGGCGATCACCGATCCGGAAAAGGTGATCGCGCCGATCGCCACGCCGAGCCCCATCTCGATCCGGCTGACGCCGAGGATCGCTCCGGATTGATCGACGATCCCGAACGCGGACGGATTGAGAAATGCCGCGGCGCCGACCAGCACCGCGGCCATGCCGACCAGCGAGTGAAAGGCGGCAACCAGCTGCGGCATCGCCGTCATCTGGATCCGGCGAGCCGTGACCAGGCCAATTCCGCCACCAACCGCCATCGCCGCAACGATTTCGATCAGAGCTTGGGTGTCGAAGAGAAATATTGAGGGCTCAGACGGTCCGGGAGACGCCGGCGAGCCAGTGCCCGGAAAATGCGTGACCAGAGTCGTCACCACCGCGATCGCCATGCCGGCCATGCCGGCGCGGTTGCCGCGGCGACTGCTCTCGGGGCTCGACAGGCCGCGCAGCGCAACGATGAAGCAGACGCCGGAGATCAGGTAGGCGAGAAGCACCCAGCTTGGGATTGCCGCGGCCTCATGCATCGCGGCGCTCCTTCTTCTTGTACATGGCGAGCATGCGCTGGGTGACGGCGAACCCGCCGAAGATATTAACCGACGCCAGCGCCACCGCCACCAGCCCGAGCCATTTCGACTGGACGCTGCCAGCCGCGGCCGCCGCGATCAGCGCGCCGACCACGATTACCGAGGAAATGGCGTTGGTGACGCTCATCAGCGGCGTATGCAGCGCCGGTGTCACCGACCAGACGACGAAATAGCCGACGAAGCAGGCCAGCACGAAGATCGACAGGATCGAGATAAAGTCCAACGGACGCCTCCCCCGCTTTCAAGTGGGGATGTTGTGGCAAGGCGCATCATGCTTGTCGAGGGCAAGCGGCCTGTTCGAAAACCTTGCCATTAACTTAACGAGGTTTCCGATTTTTTAACCTTTTCCGCTGCATGGCGTGCGGAGACGATGAAGGGATACACGCGCGCCATGCGATGGCCGAACCGCCGCAACCGCGAACCCGGGGCGAAGCGCCCCGCGAGGATGCTTGCCTGGGCGGTCGTCCTCGGTCTGCTGTTCGGCATCGTCGCAGCCGGCGAATATCCCGAGGACCGGCTCCGCGCCGTCCGCAATCACATCAATGAGCGGCCGGTCAGCGGCCAGATCGTGCTGGTCGGAATCGACGAAAAATCTGTCAGGGAGATTGGGCGCTGGCCGTGGCCGCGCAGCCGCTACGCCCAGCTGATCGAAGCGCTCGACAAGGCCGAGCCCCAACAGCAGGTCCATGACATATTGCTGTCGGAGCGGACCGACCCGGCGTTGGACCGGCAGCTCGCCCGTACCATGAGCCACAGCAGCAACATCACCCTCGCCTACCTTCCGCGCGCCGGTGCGCAGGAAGGGAAATATGAGGATGTGCGCCCGCTTCCTCAATTCCTGGAACATGCCGGCATCGGCACCATCGGCCTGCAATATAATTATGCCAATGAGGCGTGGCTCCTGCCCCGCGGGACGCGCCGCGGGGATACGGTAATCCCGTCGCTGGCCAGCATATTGGCCGACCGCAACATGGGCAGCGATGCCGACTTCCGGGTCAACTACGCCTTCGATCCCGCCTCCATTCCCGTCTACAGCGCGGCCGACGTGATCGACGGCCGTGTCGGCAAGGCCCAGCTTCGCGGCAAGACCGTGATTGTCGGCACCGATTCCGAACGGCTCGGCGACCAGTTCATGATCCCCGGATGGGGCAAGGCCAGCGGCGTCTATCTTCACATATTGGGAGCGGAGACGCTGAAGGCCGGCAGGCCGGTCGATCTCGGTTGGATCCCCGCCTATCTCGCCGCCTGCCTGCTGGCCTTTGCCGCCATCAAGCGTAAGCTCCGCGCCCAGGTGGGCCTGCTCGGCGGCGGTGCATTCGCGATGCTTGCCCTGCCGCTGCTGCTGGAGCGCTCCCAGGTCTTCGCCGACATTACGGCCGGCCTGTTCGTCATCAGCTGGGTCGCGACCGGCATCACCATGCAAAACATGAAGCGCCGCGGCTTGACCAATACGGTCAGCGGGCTTCCCAACCTCAACGCGCTGCGCCGGGCGGGTCACGAGAGCGACCGTCCGCTGATTGTCGCTCGAGTGATCAACTATGCGCAGATCGTCTCCACGCTATCGGTCGCGAATGAGCGAGCGCTCACCGAGCAGATCGTGTCGCGGCTGAAGGTCGGCTCGGAAGTATCGACCGTATACCAGGGCGATGAGGGGATTTTCGCCTGGACGGTGCCGGCAGGAACCGCGATCGGACACCATGTCGAGGCGCTTTACGCCCTGTTCCGCAGCCCGGCCAAGATAGACGGCAAGCCGTTCGACATTGCCATCAGCTTCGGCGTCGAGATCGGCAGCGGCCGTTCGCTCGCCAACCGGCTGGGCAGCGCGCTGGTTGCCGCCGACGAAGCGACCGCGGAGGGCCTTCGCTGGAAATATCACGATCCTGCCCGGTTGAAAGACGCCGAGTGGCGGCTGTCGCTGCTCAGCCAACTCGACGACGCAATCGACCATGGCCAGGTCTGGGTCGCGTTCCAGCCGCAGCTCGACCTCAGGACCAACCGGGTGCGAGGCGCCGAGGCGCTGGCCCGTTGGACGCACCCGGAAAAAGGCCCGATCAGTCCTTCGGAATTCGTTGCCGCGGCCGAGCAGAGCGATCGGATCGAGAAGTTGACCTTCTTCATTCTCGACCGCGCTGTTGCCGCGGCCGCCCAGATCAACCGCGAGCACGGCGCGTTCGATATGGCAGTCAACCTGTCCGCCAGAATGCTCGGCGACAAGACGCTGCCGTCACGGGTTCGCGAGGTGCTCGATCGCCACGGACTCGATCCGGCCCGCTTGACGCTTGAACTGACGGAAACGGCGGCCCTCGCTACTGGCGCCGACATCGGACCGCTCTTTGGCTTGCGCGATCTAGGCGTCCGTATTTCGATCGATGATTATGGCACCGGCCTATCGACGCTCGAATATCTGAAGAAGATCCCGGCGAGCGAAATCAAGGTCGACCAAAGCTTCGTCAAATCGATGCGCGATCATCGCAGCGACCTGGTCATGGTCCAATCGACCATTGCCCTAGCTCATTCGCTCGGCCGCACGGTGGTCGCCGAGGGCGTTGAGAGCCGCGAGATCCTCGATATGCTGGTGGCGATGAAATGCGAGGTCGCCCAAGGCTTCATCATCGGCCGCCCTTCCAGCCTCAATGACCTGTCGAAGAGGCTTGGAAGTGAGCGGAAGCGCCGCGCTGCCTAATTAACCTAGATTAGAAAAAGCGCTGCGAACTGGGCAGCGCTCTCTCCTCGAACTCCCAAGCAAAAGGCAGGTCATTACTTGGCCGCCCGAAAGGTCGACTTCGAGAACTTGGTTAATTCGTTGCTAACCATTTCGATTAAGGTTAATCTCCCCTCATGCGGCATGAGTCGCATTGTGACGACAGGGGACGATCATGAAGTACAAGAAAGCGACTTCTGCACGTGGCCTTTGGTCGTGGCTGTTCGGCCATGGCTGGAGCGGTGCCGGCGGAACTGGCTGATTGAAGTCCGGTCGTTAAGACCGGATTTCTGCGGAAATTTGACGATCTGCGGCTCGGCGCGGATCGTCTTTCTGCGTTTGCGCAACCGATAAAGCCGGCATGGCCGTGGCGCGCTGTTCGTTAGCCGCGCTCACGCACAGGGTCAGGGTTAAAATCCGAGTCGTTATTGAGCCGTTTTGAGGCGCTCGTTAACCACTGCGCCGCCATTGGTGAGGCGGATTGCGGCGACGATCTCGTCGTCATCGGGAAGAACCAGCGCACCGGCATCCTTGTCCCAGAAGGCGGTCAGGAAGTTGGCCAGATTGCGGGCGAACAGCGCCGACGCATCCGCCGCCAAAGTCCGGGACAGCTGCACCGCCCCGACAATCTTTACTCCATGGCGCTCGACCGTTTCGCCGGCGACGCAGCCCTCGACATTGCCGCCAGCCTCCGCTGCAAGGTCGACGATGACGCTGCCAGGGCGCATCGTCGCCACCTGCGCGTCGCTGATCAGCCGCGGCGCAGGCCGCCCTGGGATCAGTGCAGTGGTGATGACGATATCCTGCTTGGCGATGTGCCCTGAGACCAGCTCGGCCTGGGCAGCTTGATATTCCGGGCTGGTTTCGCTGGCGTAACCGCCCTTCCCTTCCCCTTCGATGCCTGCCACGCCTTCGACGAAGATCGGCTTGGCGCCGAGCGACAGGATCTGCTCCCTGGTTGCCGATCGCACGTCGGTCGCACTGACCTGGGCGCCCATGCGCCGGGCGGTGGCGATCGCCTGCAAACCCGCCACGCCAACACCCATGACGAATGCCTTGGCCGGATGGACCGTGCCCGCGGCCGTCATCATCATCGGAAATGCGCGGCCATAGAGCGATCCGGCATCCACCACCGCCTTGTAGCCGGCGAGGTTGGATTGGGACGAGAGGATGTCCATCGACTGGGCGCGAGTGATGCGCGGCATCCACTCCATCGCAAGCGCTTGAAGCCCGGCGGCGGCATAGGCAGCCACATCCTCGGCCCGCTTGGCGGGATCGAGCGCTCCTACCAGCAAGGCACCCTGCTTCGCGCCTTTAAGGGTGCCTGGCTCGGGACCGATGACGCAAAGGATAATGTCAGCGCCATCAAGAACCTCGGCCCGGGCGCCGGTGGTGGCGCCGGCCGCTTCAAACTCAGCGTCAGAAATTGAGGCCGGTTCGCCCGCCCCCTTTTCGACCGCGATTGTGGCACCGAGCCCGGCAAATTTCTTCACCGTTTCGGGGATGGCGGCGACCCGGGTCTCCGCCCCGCCTTCCTTCAGAACCGCGATCTTCAACCGCGGCGGCCTAATTATAGATGATGTAGATCACGGCCATCGCCGTGATGAAGGCAGCGATCGCGCCATATTTGAACAGCTTCGTGAAGCCGTCGTAATTCCTGAAATGCGCGGGATAATCCATTTCCGTGGCGGTCGGGTGGACCTTATCGTCGGCCATTCTTCGTTCCCTCGATACTTTTAGGTTGGCCGGGTCTTAACAAGCCCATCGCTTCCACCCAAGCGGCTTTTTGCCCGAAATCCCGCGGCCCTTAAGCAGAGCTTTACTCCTTTTCGTTACAAGCGGCGCATGCGCGAAGAAGTTGTCCTCCGATCGCTGCTGCTGGTCGATGCAGATGCCAATGAGCGCCGGCAGCTGTCGGCCGTCGCCTCGCGCGCCGGCTGGAGCATCGTCGGCGCGGCCGATGAGGAAACTGCCGTCGGGCTCCTGCAAGGCCCGCATGGCCGCGAGGTACGCGCTGCCCTGCTCTCAAGCTGGAATGTCGAACTGGGGCCTGGCCTGATCGCCGCCTTGCGAAAACGCCGCCCTAATCTTCCCGTCATCGTTCTCGCTGACGGCGGCTCGGTGGCGCTTGCGGTGGATGCGATGCGTGCCGGCGCCTCCGACTATCTGGCCAAGCCGATCGCGCCGGAAAGGCTGATCGAAGCGCTCACCTCCCACGCCGACCGCCGCCGCGCAACCGGCGAGCTGGCCCCCCTTTCCGAAAAGATCGCGCCGGACCTCATGCTCGACCAGCTGGTCGGCGCAGCCCCCGATTTTCGCTCGGCATTGGCGGTCGCCGCCAAGGGTGCCCGAAACCGCCTACCGATCCTGATCGTCGGCGAAGCAGGCACCGGCAAGGAAACCTTCGCTCGCGCGATCCACCACGCCAGCCTTCGCGCCAAGGGACCGCTGGTCCAGCTCGATTGCAAATCGGTCGCCGCCAACATCATTGACAGCGAGCTGTTCGGGCACATGCCAGGAGCGTTTCCGGGGGCCTTTGCCGAACGGGTCGGCAAGATGGTCGACGCCGATGGCGGCACGTTGCTGCTCGACGAGGTCGGCACGCTTCCCAAGGAAACCCAGGCTCGCCTCGACCGGGTGCTGGCCACCGGCGAAGTCCGCCCAGTCGGCTGCAACGGATCCAATTCGGTAGACGTCCGGCTGATCGCGACGTCGAGCCGCCCTCTCCCCGAGGACTTTCATCCGGGCCTGGCCGAGCGGATATCCGCGACAACCGTCACCATTCCACCGCTTCGGGACCGCAGCGGCGACATCCCCGCGCTGGTCCGCCACCTGCTGACTCGCTTCGCCGAGGAGCCGGGCATGCGTCCGCTGTCGATCGGCAACGACGCTCTGGCGGTGTTGATGCGCTACGGGTGGCCCGGCAACGTCCGCCAGCTGGCCGGCGTGCTCTTCAGGGCCGCGCTCAACGGAGAAAGCAATTCGCTAACCGCGGACGACTTTCCTCACATCGCCATCCAATCGCGTTTTTCGGGCCGCCGCAGCGATGTCGCGCCCGACATCGGAAAGCTATCGACCGATGCGGCGATGTCGGGTGCGCCGCAGGTCACTCTCTATCGCCAGGACGGCCACCTGCGCTGTCTCGAGGAAATCGAAGCCGATATCATCCGCCTCGCCATCGGCCATTATCGTGGCCGCATGACCGAAGTCGCCCGCCGTCTCGGAATTGGCCGCTCGACACTTTACCGGAAACTCGGCGAGCTCGGCATCGACACCGCCGCCTGAGCGAGCCAATCTGGCGCGATGCGCGCTGGCCTGATCCTGATACTCCTGTTGGCCGCTTGCGGCAGCGAACCTTCGGATGGTGCGAAGCCGGCGCCAGTCTCTGCCTGCCAGGCGCAGATGTTCGAGCGGAGTCGCTTCACCGTCTGCGACGCTGGCAAAGGACGGATAGAGCTGGTTGCTGCGACAAGGAATGAGCTTGCGGTCCGCCAGCTGGCCGATCTCGAGCTGAAACTCGGAAAGCGGGACGGCGAGATAGCCTTCGCCATGAACGGAGGCATGTATGATGAGGATGGCCGTCCCATTGGGCTGGCGATCGTCGAGGGCCGTCAGGTCCACGCCATCAACACCCGCAAGGGCGGCGGCAATTTCCATCTGATGCCCAATGGCGTGTTCCAGATCCGTCAGAATGGCCGCGCCGAGATCGTTACCGGCGACAAATGGAAGCCCTCGCCCAACATCCGGATCGCCACCCAGTCGGGCCCGATGCTGGTGATCGACGGCAAGCTGCACCCGTCCTTCAGTCCGGACGGCAGCTCGCGCTACATTCGAAACGGCGTCGGCATCGCCTCCGATGGACAACCATTGTTCGCAATCAGCGACGACCCGGTTTCGCTCGGCAAATTCGCCCGCTTTTTCCGCGACCGGCTGAAATGCCCCAATGCCCTGTTCCTCGACGGTGCCGTCAGTGCGCTGTTGGATCCGGCGGCCGGACGCCGCGACATTACCAAGCCGCTCGGGCCTATTCTCGTGACGTTCAAGCCGTCCGCGGAGTCAGCGCAGCGTCCCTGAGGCCGCGCCACAGCTTTAGCGCCTGCACCGTCTCCGGCACGTCATGGACGCGGATGAGTTGCGCGCCTTGCTCGACCGCCTTCAGAGCGAGCGCCAAGCTGCCGGACAACCGGCGGTCAGCCGGAGCCTCGTTCGACAGCGCGCCGATCATTCGCTTGCGGCTGGCTCCAAAGACGATCGGGCAACCGAAGCCGTGCAGCAGTGCCAGGCCGTTGATCAGCTCAAGGTTGTGAGCGACGCTCTTGCCGAAGCCAATTCCCGGGTCGACCAATATCTTGTCGCGGGCGATGCCGGCCATTTCCGCCGCTTCGATTCGCGCTTCCAGCCACCGGTAGACCTCGACCAGAACGTCGTCGTGGCGCGGATCCTTCTGCATGGTCTGCGGATCTCCCTGATGGTGCATCAGCACCACCGGAACGCCGGCCGCCGCCACCACGCCGGCCGATTGCTCGTCCCAGGTCAGCGCCGAGACGTCATTGACCAATCTGGCCCCTGCCTTAAGCGCCGCGCTCATCACCGCCGATTTGCGAGAGTCGATCGACACGGCATTCCCGCCCGTGGTGAGCTGTTCGATCACCGGCACCACTCGCTCGATCTCGTCATTCTCCCAGACTGTGGTTGAGCCTGGCCGGGTGGATTCGCCACCCACGTCGATGACCGCGGCGCCTTGTGCGGCCATATTGGCACCAGCCTCCGCCGCGGCCGCCGCATCGGCATAGGAGCCGCCATCCGAAAAGCTGTCCGGCGTCGCGTTGATGATTCCCATGACCTGCGGCTGGTCGAGACGGACGGTCCGCTCGCCCATCGCCAGGGGCGGTCGCGGCGCGATGATCCGCCCCCAGTCCGCTGCCATGAGCTCGTCGAACCGGTCCTCGATACCCTCGACCGGGACGATCTCAGTTGAGGTGCGCTTTATGCCGTCGATCTTGATCAGCTCGGCCAGCCCGAACCAGTTCATGCCGCCGGCGAGACGCGCGACCTTGCCGTCGTGGCCGAACGGGGAATCGACAAAGCCGGTGGGCCGAATGAGAGTGCGCATGCGCGCTTATAGCGCTGACAAATGCTGCTGCCGCAATGCGTCGATTGGCTGCAACTTCCCGTCCAGTTCGACGTGCCAAAAGGTCCAGCCATTGCATGACGGAGCGCCCTGGAGCGCGGCGCCGATTTTGTGAATCGAGCCTGCCTCGCCAACACAGGCGATCGAGCCGTCGGCGTTTACGCTGGCCGACCAGCGCCGTTTCGAATCCACCAGCTTCGATCCGGCCGGGACCAGGCCGCTTTCAACCAGCAGGCCGAAGGCGACACGCGGCTGGCTGCGCTTGTCGGCCATCACCGTCATCGCGCTCTCGTCAAGCGGCAGGGTCGCGTCGATCCGCTGCCGTGCGACCTTCACATAGCTTCGCTCCCGCTCGATCCCGATCCATTTCCGCCCTAGCCGCCGCGCCACTGCACCGGTCGTGCCGGTGCCGAAGAAGGGGTCGAGCACCACATCACCCGGCTTGGTGCAGGCTAGCAGGATCCGGTACAGCAATGCCTCTGGCTTCTGGGTCGGATGAGCCTTGTCGCCGGCGTCGTCCTTGACCCGCTCGGCTCCCGCGCAAATCGGCAGCACCCAGTCCGATCGCATCTGCAAATCGTCATTGAGCGCCTTCATTGCGCGATAGTTGAAAGTGTAGCGCGCCTTTTCGTCCTTCGCGCACCACAGCAGCGTTTCATGCGCATTGGTAAAGCGGGTGCCCCGGAAGTTCGGCATCGGATTGGCTTTGCGCCAAACGATGTCGTTCAGAATCCAGAAGTCAGCGTCCTGCAGCAGCGCACCGACGCGATAGATGTTGTGATAGCTGCCGATCACCCAGATGGTACCGTCGTCCTTCAGGATGCGACGCGCCTCAGCGAGCCATTCGCGGGTGAAATCGTCATAGGTAGCCAGGCTGTCGAACTTGTCCCAATCATCGTCACAGGCATCGACCTTGCCACCCTCGGGCCGGAACAGGTCTCCGCCCAACTGCAAATTATAGGGCGGGTCTGCAAAGATCATGTCGACCGACTTGTCGGGCAGCCGCGCCATCTCGGCGATGCAATCACCTTCCAGGATAGTGTCGATCGGCAACTCCTTCCTGGTTGCCAAACGCGGGCGCGAACGCCCAAGGGTCTCCACTGCTGGAAGGGTCATGATCATGTCAGGCAGTCCCCGATTGCTGGACGCCCTCGATGAGTCAGGCTGGACTCGCGGTCAAGACTGGGCTGGTCAGGCCCGATTCCTGGTCCAGGAGAACAAAAGGAATCCGCTGAAGAGTCGACCACAACATATTGAGTCCCGATTGATTCGAAGGACTCTAGACCTAGTGGTGTGACTCGAAAGACTCTGGTTCGATTATTATTCGAGCGGCAACAGAACCATCTGCTCCAGCTTGTCGCGGACCTTTGAGAACGTCCGGCGGTGGTGCGGCGTCAAGCCGAGCGTCTCGATCGCGCGAATATGTTCCGGGGTCGGATAGCCGCGGTTGGTTTCCCAGCCATAGCCGGGATAATCGCGAGCATAGTCGGCCATGATGCGATCGCGGGTCACCTTGGCGATAATCGACGCCGCGGCGATCGAGCGGCACTTGGCGTCACCGGCAACGATCGCCTTCGATGGCCGCTGCCAGCGCGGGGTCGCGTTGCCGTCAACAAGGATCCAGGCCGGCTCAAAGCCGAGCGCTTCGACGGCGCGGGTCATGGCCAGCATCCGCGCCCAATAGATGTTGATGTGCTCTATCTCTTCGACCGAAGCGATTCCGACGCCAATCCGCGCCACCTTTTGAAGACGGTCGTAAATCGCCTCGCGGGTGTCGAGGTCCAGCTTCTTGCTATCGTCGATCCCACGCGGGAATTTGTCGCGGTCGAGCACCACCGCCGCGGCGACGACTGGTCCGGCCAGCGGCGCGCAGCCCGCCTCGTCGACCCCGGCGAGGGGCTGCGGAAAGGGAAGCTCGAGCTTGAAACAAGGCCGTTTCACGGTTGCCAAGGCTAACGAGCCTGACGGAGAGTCGCTACTAGCCCTCTGAAATTTTTGTGGATTATTCTTCCATCCGCCACGGCGGAAAGCGTCGCGCTTCCCCGGCCCGGTAGAAGAAGACGGTGTTTCCAGACGGATCGCGGAGCCGGGCTTCGCGCCAATCCCACGGCTGGTTGCGCGGCCCATGCTCGAACGGAATGCCGGATCGTGCCAATCGCTCGACCCGCTCGTCGAGATCGTCGCATTCGAAATAGACAGCGACGGTCTCACCGATCTCGACTTCGGGATCGCATTGGATCGAGAATGTAGCGGCGCCCGCTTCGAACCGTGCATATTGATTCTCGGGGCTGTCGACGATCTGCTTGAGGCCCAGCCGACGATAGAAGTCGACCATCTTCGCATAATCGTTGCCGGTCACCGTCACCTGGTTGAGGCGAAGCCCCAACCCCGTGTCGAGCCGCACGGCTTGCTGGCCGAGCGGGCCATGACCCTTCCCCAGTCCCGGAGCCTCGCGAAGCGCCATGCGAACGAACAGTCGCGCCCGCTCGACCGACTGGACCAGCCCGAGGCCGGCGCCGAGGTAGAAGGCGATCGCGCTCGCCAGCGTGCAGCCTGTGCCATGGGTCGAGGTCGTCTCGATCCGCTGGCCCTGCCAACTGGTCATATTATCTTCTTCGATAAGGGCGTCGGCGAGCGCATCTCCCTCTTCATGCCCGCCCTTGATCAGAACCGCGCAGTGATGGCGCGAGACAAGATCCAGGGCCGCCGCGACTTCATCGTCCTGGCCTGTCAGCCGGCGCAGCTCGGGCAGGTTGGGAGTGGTGATCGTTGCCGCATCCATCAGCTTGCCGAAGGCCGCGACTGTGGCGTCGTCTGCCAGCTTCGCGCCGCTGGTCGCAACCATCACCGGATCGAACACAATCGGCACGCCCTCCAGCTTCTCTAGCCGAGCGGCAATATGCAGTGCCGTGAAGGGTGATCCGATCATGCCAATCTTGACCGCGTCGACGCCAATATCTTCGATCACTGCGTCGATCTGGGCCATAACCGTCTCGGTCGGCACCGTGTGGACTGCGGTCACCCCTTGCGTGTTTTGCGCAGTCACGGCGGTCACCGCGGTCATCGCGTGCCCGCCGAGCATCGTCACCGTCTTGATATCTGCCTGAATCCCGGCTCCTCCGCCCGAATCGGAACCGGCGATGATCAGGATTCTGGGCGTCTTTACGGTCATAGGTCAGCCAATAGGCGCAAATCGTTAAGCAGCCGCAACCGCCTCGCAGATGCGGTCGACCAGCCGTTCGACCATTGCCGGGTCGTCACCCTCGGCCATCACTCGGATTAGCGGCTCGGTGCCCGACTTGCGGATTACCAGGCGGCCGCGGCCGCCGAGTTCGCTCTCAGCCCCGGCAATGACCGCCTTGACCGTGTCATGGTCCAGCGGCGCACCTCCGTTGAAACGGACATTCTTGAGTAGCTGCGGCACTGGCTCGAACACATGGAGCAACTCGCTAGCGGGCCGACCCTGATCGACAATCGCCGCCAAGATCTGGAGGCCCGCAACCAGCCCGTCGCCGGTCGTGGCGTGATCCGAAAGAATGATGTGGCCGGATTGCTCGCCGCCCACGTTGCGGCCCATGTCGCGCATCGCCTCCAGCACGTAGCGGTCGCCGACTGCTGTCCGGTGCATGTCGAGGCCATGCTCGCCGAGCTTCCGCTCAAGGCCGAGGTTGGACATGACGGTAGCGACGATCCCGCCCCCACGAAGAGCGCCGAGCCGGTGCTGCGACAGGGCGATCAGCGCCATCAGCTGGTCGCCGTCGACCATCTCACCCTTTTCGTCCACGACGATCAACCGGTCGGCATCGCCGTCCAGCGCGAGGCCGAGATCGGCGCCCGACGCGACCACTGTCTCGCGGAGCGTTCCCGGCGAAGTGGATCCGCAGTCATCGTTGATGTTGAGCCCGTTGGGCTGGGTGCCAAGGGCAATAACTTCGGCGCCCAACTCCCATAACGCATCGGGCGCGACCTGGTAGGCGGCGCCGTTGGCGCAATCGACTACGACCTTGAGCCCATCGAGGCGGAGGTGATCGGGGAAGGTCGACTTGGCGAAGTGGATGTAGCGGCCGCGGGCGTCGTCGATCCGCTTGGCCCGGCCGATCTTCGGCGCGTCGATCAGGTCGACACCCTTTTCCATCAGCCGTTCGATCTCCAGCTCGGCCTTGTCGCTAAGCTTGTATCCGTCGGGCCCGAACAGCTTGATGCCATTGTCGGCGAATGGGTTGTGGCTAGCCGAGATCATCACGCCGAGGTCGGCGCGAAGCTCCTTGGTCAGCATTGCCACTGCCGGCGTCGGCATCGGCCCCAAGAGGACCACGTCCATGCCGACGGACGTGAAGCCGGCGACCATCGCCGATTCCATCATGTAACCGCTGAGCCGAGTATCCTTGCCGATCACCACCCGATGGCGATGGTCGCCCCGCAGGAAGTAGGCGCCCGCCGCCTGGCCGACCTTCATTGCCGTGTCAGCGGTCATCGGGCTGACGTTGGTCCGCCCGCGAATCCCGTCAGTACCGAAATATTTCCGTCCCATGCACGCGCCTTAGCGCGTTTTGGCTCAGCCGAAAAAGGCCCAGACGCCGACCGGCGGATTATGCAGCCAGGTGGCTCCCAGCCAAACCAGTGTCCCGCCCCCCAGCGCGAAGGCATCAGCCGACTTGAGGCCCTTGCCGTAGGGCATGAAGCTCGTCTTCGACTTCCAGTCGGCCCAAAGGTCGCCGAGCAGCATTTCCTTCTTCCGGTCCTGCAGCGCTGCGCCAACCAGCGCGAGGAAGGCGATGGTAAAGCTGAGAACCAGACTGGCCTCAGTGGGATTGACGATCGCGTGGACGATTGCCCACAGCGCGAAGCCCCACATCATCGGGTGGCGAGTGATCGAATATACCCCGTTTGGCTCGTCGATTTTCTCGATCGTCTTGCCGGGCCGCGGTAGCGCAGGGTTGCGGCGCAGCGAGCCCATGAACAGCACCGACCCAAGCCACATCAACAAGGTCGCGACTATCGCGCCGACCTGTCCGGCGTTCCACAGCGGAGCGGGAGCTTCTGCAGATGCACCGGGAAATGCCCAGATCATCCAGCCGAGAGTCAGTAGCGAGATGACCGAATAGATACCTGCGAAGCCCTTCTCACCCAACGCGCCAACCATGACGCTCCTCAGCGGGTGCGACATCAGGAAATGGGTGCCCACAAACGCAACCGACGCTACGATCAGCATGGTCAGTCCGGTCATTTTCGATAGGCCTCCGGCAATGCTTCCCGATCCAGCGAGCGGTATCGGTCGCGCAGCTTGGTCTGGTGGTTGTCGAGCGACTGGCGGACGCCGTCGATCCAAACCGCCTCGGGCGCGCTATTGAGCTCGAGCGGATCGCCCGACCAAATGACGACGTCGCCACGACGCCCGGCCTCTAGGCTGCCGATCTCCCCGCCGAGCCCGACCGCTTCGGCCGGCCGGGAGCTGATCATCGCGAAGGCTTCGCCCCAGCTCACGCCTGCAGCACCCGGCAACTTGCCCAGCGCGACGAGGTTTCCTGCATATTGCCGCTGGTTCCGCTGATAGCGGGTATCATTGTCGTCGATCATCCCGATCGCCACTTTGACCCCGGCCGCGCGCAGCCGGCCGATGTTGGACTGGGTCGCCGCCAGCATCTCGAAGCTGGCCGGCAGGTCATTGAGCGCCGAGCCGATCACCCACACGCCCGACCTGGCAATCTGGTCAGCAACCAACCAGCCCTCGGTTGCACCAACCAGCGCGACCTTCAGTCCTGGAAATTCCTGCCGGAGATCGAGCACGTTCAAGATGTCCTTGGCCCGCTCGACGTGGACCAGCAGCAGCTGCTTGCCCTGAACCACTGGCACGAGCGCGGCGGCATCGAACCGGGTCAGCAACACATCGTCGCGGCGGGCGCCATCGATCCGGCCACGCAGGTCGCGCGCCTCCCGCAGCGCATTGCGGAACAGGACGAACGCCGTCGCCCGCGAACCGCCGGCAATCCCCGCCCCGCCTTCGCCCAGCTCGACGAATTGGAATGCCCGGGCGCGAAGCACCGCATTCATGTCGTCGCCGGTGTCGATCACCGCCCCTTGCCCGGCGAAGATATTCTTGCCGGCGACCGGAGCCACGATCGCCCTGGTCACGCCGTCGGCACGGCTGACGGCGATGGTCGAAGCCTTGGGGTTGATTGCCGGGGTGACATCGATCGCGGCGTTGAACGGCCCGTTGCCGCTGTCGGTGTCGTCCGATCCGTCAGCGCCGAGGTCGACTTCGGCCAATCCGAGGCGAGAGAAGCCGGCGACAATGCCTGGAGTCACCCATTTTCCGGTTGCGTCGATCACCTCGGCTCCGCCGGGAACTGTAACTCCGCGTCCGGCCGCGACGATCCTGCCGTTGCGAACGACGACGGTCGCGCCCTGCACCGGCTCCGACCCGTCGCCAACCACCACGGTGCCGTTGGTGATGGCAACGGTCTGCGCCGCCAGTGGTGACGCGCCTGCAAGCAGGATTGCGGCAATAAGCGGCCTCACTTCACGTCCCCTTCGCCCGGCTGGCCGAGCTCGAAATCGCTGACCGGCCGAAGTTTGGGATTTGTGCTGTCGTAGAGCAGTGCTCCGTCGATCCATACCTTGTCGGGCCTGGTGTAGGCCGAGAATGGATTGCCGTTCCATAACACCACATCCGCCATTTTACCGGCCTTGAGACTGCCGGTCTGGTCGAAGATGCCGAGGGCCTTGGCGGGATTGCCGCTCAGCCAGGTCCATGCGGTCGCCTCGCTGATGTTGATCCCGACGCGCTTGCCGGCGGCCATCGCTTTGGCTGCCTCCTGGTTCAGCCGCTGGATGCCATTGGGGTCGTCGCTATGGACGATCGCGCAGGCGCCGGCATTCTGGACGTAGGCGATATTCTCGTTGATCGCGTCGTACGACTCCATCTTGAAGCCGTACCAGTCCGCCCACATCGCCGAACAGATGCCGTTTTCCTTCAGCAGGTCGGCGATCTTGTAGCTCTCCACGGCATGGTGGAAGGCGGAAATCTTGTAGCCGAATTCCTTCGCCACATCGATCATGATCGCCATTTCGTCAGCGCGGTAGCAATGGTTGTGAACCAGGATGTTGCCGTGGAGCACGCCCCTCAGCGTATCCATCGCCAAATCTTCGGCCGGAATCTCGCCGCCGGACTTCTCATACTTCGTCCATTTGCGGTCATATTCCTTGGCCTTGATCCAGGTCTGCCGGACATAGGCGATATTGCCCATCCGCGTCTGGGGCATCTGATTCTTTGACCCGTAGACACGCTTGGGGTTCTCGCCGCACGCCATCTTCAGCCCATAGGGCGCGCCCGGGAATTTCATTCCCTGGACCGTGCGTGACGGGACATTTTTCAGCACCACCGAACGGCCGCCAAACAAATTTGCCGAACCAGGCAGGATTTGCAGCGAGGTGATGCCGCCATTGGCCATTGCGCGGGAGAAGCCAGGGTCCTGAGGCCAGACGCTGTGTTCGGCCCATACCTCGGGCCTCGCCGGCGAAGTCGCCTCGTTGCCGTCGCTCAGCGACTGCACGCTGGGCGAAGGATAGTCGCCAAGGTGGCTATGAATGTCGATGATTCCGGGTGTGACGTAGTGGCCTTGGGCATCGACCACCGTCGCTCCGTCAGGGGCGGCGAGATCGGCGCCGCCGACCGCCAGCACCTTACCGTCGACCAGCAAGACCGAGCCGTTGTCGATCCGTCCCCCTTCCCCGTCGAGTATAGTGGCGTTGCGGATCAGCGTCGGAACGCCGCCATAGGGATGGTAGGTTGATGGGTACGGGTTCTCGGCGATGTGAACCGTACCCGGCTTGGACTTGGGCGGGGGCGCGAGGGCCGCGCACCCCGCCAAGCCAATGGCGAGGATCGCGGCCAGCGCCCCCCGCATCGCTTACTTCACCCCGTGCATCAGATATTTGAGTGGCCAGCTGAGCAGCAGCAAGACAATGCCGATGCCGACGGAGATCCAGCCGATGGTGGTGAACACGCCCACATAGGTGTTCAAGGACACCTGCAGGTTGGTCACTTGCCCGCCGACGGTCTCCACCGAAGCGACCTGCGCAACGACACCCGCGACATATTGGGCGATCGAGATCGACAGGAACCAGACGCCCATCATCATGCCGACGATCCGCGCGATCGATAGCTTGGTGATCATCGACAGGCCGACCGGCGAAATGCACAGCTCGGCAATCGAATGGATGAGGTAAAGCCCCGCCAGCCACCACAAGGCGACCTTGAAGTCCGGTCCGGCGAATTGGGTGCCCCAGACCAGGAACAGGAAGCCTGCGCCGACGCCCATCAACGCCAGGCCGAACTTGATCGGAATCGGCGGCTCCAGCCCGCGCTTGGCGAGGGCGTTCCACAGGATCGAGAAAAAGGGCGCCAGGGCGACGATGAAGAAGGCGTTGAAGAACTGGGTCTGCCCGGCCGAAATCGACCAGCCGCCGATCACGGTGAGATCGGTATTGCGGTCGGCGAACAGCGTGAGCGACGACCCGGCCTGCTCGAACAGCGTCCAGAACACGACGTTGAATACGATAAGGACCATCGCCGCGACCATCATCTGGAATTCGGCACGACTGCCCTTGACGAACGACCAGATCAGGATCGCCGGCACCGAGATGAGGAAGGTGCCGAACAGGAACTTGCCCATGACCGGCAGGCTCATGATGTAGCCGATAATGCCGCTGCCCTCTGCCGGCGGGGCCGCGTTCATCAGGTTGGTGAAGAGGAAATAGACGATCGGCACTGCGACCGCCGCGCCAACGTAGATAAACAGGTCCTTGGAGCCATCTGCACCGTCGGGCCGCTCGCCATAACCGTCGAGACGGCCGCCGTTGAACTGGATCAGGCTCCATGAAAACAGCATGCCCAACGCCGCAAGGCCGAACCCGGCCCACCAGCCGACGCTGTCTGCCAGGAACGGGCATAGTAGCTGCGAGAACAGCGAGCCTAGGTTGATGCCCATGTAGAAGATGGTGAAGCCCGCGTCTCGCCGCCGGTCGCCCTGTTTGTAGAGCGAGCCGACCATCGTGGAGATGTTGGGCTTGAAGAAGCCATTGCCGATACAAATCATCGACAGGCCGATCAGCATGATCATCACGAACAAAGGCGAGCGATCCGCGTCTGCCTGGAAGGCGCCCTTCTCAAGCTTCCGGGCCTCACTTCCATCGCCGTTAAGAAGCGTCACCGTGCCATCGTCGTTGCCCTGGACCTTCAGCCGGTCCTGCCCGGAAATGACGTAACGCATCTCATCCCCGGTCGAGGTTGGCCGGTCGACGGAATTTTCGACCACGACTTCGTATCGTTGGCCGTCAATCAGCGCGTGTGGCTTGGCCGTCTCGCCGCCAAAGCAGAGGATGAAATAGCCAAGGCTCATCATGATCGCGCCGAATTTCACGGAGCGCTTCGAACCCAGGTAGCGGTCGGCCATCAGGCCGCCGATCAGCGGTGTGAGGTACACCAGCGCCGTAAAGCCGCCGTAGAGCCCGTTGGTGGTGTTGTCGGAGAAGAGAAAATGCTTGGTGAGGTAGAGCGTCAGGAGGGCACGCATGCCGTAATAGCCGAACCGCTCCCACATCTCGGTGGTGAATAGCCGCGCCAGCTGCCTCGGGTGGCCGAACCATTCGTCCTTCCTGGCTGGGTTCTCGTGGCTAATATCCGGCTCGCGCGGATTATCCGCGGTCGGCGTGTCCACCATCTTGTACTCTCCCCTAGGAACTGTTGCCGGCCGTCGGTCGCGGCCAATTGGATTTGGGCGGCACCCTAGCGAGCAAAACGCACTTGTGAAGCCGATTGTTGCCAACGGGTTGCGCCGTTATGCGAATGGCATGACCCTGAATGATACGTCGTCCGCCCTTTCGCTGCTCAAGACTCGCCGCTCCGGAAAGCCGCGCGACCTGGTCCCGCCCGGTCCGACGGAAGCCGAGCTCGCCCAGATTCTCAATATTGCGGTCCGCGCCCCCGATCACGGCAAGCTGTCGCCATGGCGGTTTGTGATTGTCGGCCATGACCAACGGCAAGCATTGGCCGAACTGCTGCATCGCGCCCTTCCGGAATATGACCCGGAAGCGGCCGACGCCCATTATGCCAAGGAGGTGGAGTTCGCCTACCAGGCGCCGGTCATGATCGTGTTGGTTTCGGCGCCGGTCCGCGAGCACAAGATTCCCGTGTGGGAGCAGGAACTCTCATGCGGGGCAGTCGGCATGAACATCCTGCACGCGGCGACCGCCTTTGGCTATGTCGGCGGCTGGATAACCGGATGGCGAGCTTATTCCGAGCAGGTGCGCCAGGCTTTCTGCAATGACGGCGAGCGCATCGCCGGCTTCATCTTCCTCGGGACGCCGCGCATTCCGCTAGAAGAAAGGCCCCGCCCCAATATCGAGGATTTAGCCCGCCACTGGATTCCCCCAGCTTGAACTTCCTGCGCTTTGCTGTATTGTCACAGCATGACGCTTCGTTCCTCCCATGAAAAGCCGGTTTACGTTCGCCTGCGGGAAGTGATTGCCGACGGGATCCTTGCGGGTGAGTTCAGCGATGGTGACCCCCTCCCATCGGTCAGGGCCCTTGCCGCCGAACAAGGGGCAAACCCCCTCACGGTCGCCAAGGCCTATCAAGGGTTTCAGGACGAAGGATTTGTCGTCGTGAAGCGCGGCGTGGGAATGTTTGTCGCACCGGGCGCTGCAGCCCGGCTGCGCAACTCGCAGCGCGACGATTTCATCGAGCATGAGTGGCCGGAGATCCGGGACCGCATGGCGCGGCTGGGTATCGACCTGGCTGACCTGCTTGCGCAAGCCTAGGCGAGCGCTTCCGCCGCAATCGAATAGAGTTGCGCTGCTCCAGCCTCGGCGGCGGCGCTGAGGCCCAAGGCCTCGGGAACGACATTGGCCAGGAAGTAGTCGCTGGCGGCACGAACGCGGTCATTGCCATCCTGGCTTCGAGCCATGCGCTCGACCAGCCATCCGGCAGTCATCACCGCGCACATTGTGAGGAAGGGATAGCTGCCGGCCAGCCGGTCGTCCGGAGCCGACGCGCGCAGGGTTGCCGCCGCTACCTCGACCGCATCGGCAAGGGCGATCAACCGGGCGTCCGTCGTCTCCGCCTCGATGTCGGCGATCAGGCCATCGAAGGCCAAGCCCCCATCAAGGCCGAGCTTGCGTCCAACCAGGTCCGCGGCCTGGATCCCGTTGGTGCCTTCGTAAATGGATGCGATCCGGGCATCGCGCAGGTGCTGGGCGGCGCCCGTTTCCTCGATATAGCCCATGCCGCCATGGACCTGGATGCCGAGGTTTGCGACTTCAATGCCGACATCGGTGCACCAGGCCTTGACCAATGGCGTCAGCACTTCGGCGCGAAGCCCTGCCTCGGCATCACGCTTTGCCGCCCGATCGACCTGCCCGAATGCATAATAAGCCAGCGCCCGGGCACCCATCGTCAGCGCCCGCATTCGCACCAGCATACGCCGCACGTCTGGGTGTTCGGCGATCGGCACCGGCAGGCGATTGCGCTGGCCCTGCTTCCGCTCGATGGCGTAGGCCACCGCGCGCTGGGTCGCGCGCTCGGCAATGCCGACGCCCTGCAGGCCGACATTGAGCCGGGCATTGTTCATCATCGTGAACATCGCAGCCATGCCGCCGTTTTCGGGCCCGATCAGCCAGCCGACAGCGCCTTCATGATCGCCATAGCTCATCACGCAGGTGGGTGAGGCATGGATGCCGAGCTTGTGCTCGATCGACACGCAGCGCAGGTCATTGGAACTGCCGTCGGGCAGCAGCTTGGGCACCAGGAACAGCGAGATGCCGCGCGTCCCTTCCGGCGCGCCTTGAGTGCGGGCCAGGACCATGTGGATGATCTGCTCGCTAAGGTCATGGTCGCCATAGGTGATGAAGATCTTGGTGCCCTTGATTAGCCAGCTGCCATCGCCCTTCGGTTCGGCGCGGGTGCTGAGCGCCCCGACATCGCTGCCTGCCTGAGGCTCGGTCAGGTTCATGGTGGCCGGCCATTCGCCAGACACAATTTTCGGCAGATAGTCGCGCTTCAATTCGTCGGACCCATGGCGCTCGATCGCCTCGATGGCGCCCATCGACAGCATCGGGCACAGCGCGAAACCGATGTTGGCGGCGTTGAGGTTGTCCATCATCGCCGCCGACAAAACGAACGGCAGCCCCTGCCCGCCATGCTCCTGGGGGGCAGCTAGGCTCATCCACCCGCCCTCAACGAAACTGCGCCATGCTTCCCTGAACCCTGGCGGCATGGTCACGATGCCATTGTCCCAGCGTGCACCCACCGTGTCGCCGGCCCTCAGCAGCGGGGCGAACTCTCCCTCCGCCAAGGCGGCTGCGCCCTCCAGCACGGCATCGACCATTTCCGCGTCGGGTCCTCCATCCAGCTCGCTGACCTGCGCGACGGCATTGAGCGCCAGCCGTTGCTCCGAGACGGGTGCGGTGTAGCTCATGACGGTCCCTTGATGATGTTGCCTTCGCGCTATAGCGGGCGGGCCATGGGTGGAACAACCAAGGTCCTGCAACTCAACGACGAGGCAATTGCCGAGGCGGCCAAACTGGTGCTGGCCGGCGAACCCGTCGCCGTGCCTACGGAGACGGTTTATGGCCTGGCCGCCGATGCGACCAACGCCGAGGCAGTAGCGCGAATCTATGCCGCCAAGGGCCGGCCCAGCTTCAACCCGCTGATCGTCCATGTCCCGGACCTTGCGGCCGCCCAAAGGATTGGACGGTTTGACAGTCAAGCGCTGGCGCTGGGCGAAAGCCATTGGCCGGGCCCGCTAACCCTGGTGGTCCCGCTTCGCCAGGAAGCAAGAATTGCTTCGATCGTGACAGCCGGACTCTCCACCATTGCGCTGCGAGTTCCGGCTCACCCGGCAATGCAGGCGCTACTCAAGGCCTGCGGCCGCCCGCTCGCCGCGCCTTCGGCCAATGCCAGCGGCCAGATCAGCCCTACCCGCGCCAGTCATGTGCTCGCCTCCCTTGCTGGCCGGATTGCACTGGTCATCGACGGCGGCGCGACGGAACGCGGGATCGAGTCGACGATCGTCGCTGCCACTGGCGATCGGCTGCGGCTGTTGCGGCGTGGGCCGATCGAAATTGAGGGCGCGACCGAGGCCGTTACAGCGGAAATTGAAGCCCCTGGCCAACTAGCAAGCCACTATGCGCCGAAGAAGCCACTCAGGCTGGATGCCGTCGACACCGAGGAGGGTGAGTATTTGATCGGTTATGGCCCCGTCCGGGGGGATGTGTCGCTGAGCGAGGGTGGCGACGCGGTCGAGGCCGCGGCCAAGCTGTTCGACCTGCTCCACCAGGCCGACGCCGCGGCCGAGCCGAGGATTGCGGTTGCGCCCATCCCCGGCAACGGAATTGCCGCTGCAATCCGCGACCGGCTGAAGCGCGCGGCGGCGCCGCGCTCATAGAAAAGGCCCCGGCGGTTAGCCCGCCGAGGCCCTTCCAAAAAACAGTCTTCAATTGCTCTTTGTCGATGCTGAAATCACCGTCGAGTTAGCGGGAGTTGCAGCCGGAGCGGCGCTAACCGCCATTGGTGCTTGCGCTGCTGATTGAATTGCAAGTTGGACGTCCTCGTCAACAAATCCCTTGACCACCGTGCCGACCGGGACTCGGGCACTGGTTCCTGTCATGAAAAAGCCCGCCGGCAGAAAGACAATCGCGGATACGGCCACAGCCCCAATTCCGCCCGCCACGCCCTTGTCATCAAAGGCTCCGCTCATGCGGATTTGGCGGCCATTGACCGTCATATACATTAACCGAGCTCCTAGGTGGCCGGACTTACCCCACATCCCCTTGTTTCTGACGTCAGTGATTTCGCCAACGACCGGGCTCCCCACCGGGATTACGACGACACCCTGCACCATCACGGGCTCAGACGTCTCCATGCGAAAGCGATTTCCGACTCGCAGTTTTTTACCTTGGGTCGTGAGCTCCTCAAGTAACCTCACGGGAACCTCAGTCCCAACCCTCAGCACCGCATTCGTCGTCACTGGCGCCGCAATCGCCGCCGGCGCGGGCGCGGCATTAACGAAGGTTGCGGTCGGTTGCGCGAACGCGCCGCCAGTCATCGTCGCGGCAATCGCCGCGCCAATAAGATAATGCTTCACTGATTTACCCCCTGTACAACCGAATGATTCGGCCCGGCGAACTTAAAGCGGAAAATTTCGATTCAACAAGGAGTTATCGCAGGCCTAACTAGCGGTCGCCTGATTTGATTTCACCCGTGCCTGAAAGCTCTTCCTGAGCTTTGCCAGCTTGGGTGGGATGACGGCGATGCAATAGGCGTTATTTTGACCCTCACCGGCCCAATAATCCTGGTGATAATCCTCGGCCGGATACCATTCGCCCAGCGGCTCGATGGTCGTCACGACCTTGCCGCCGTTGGTTTCATTCGCGCGGGCGATCGCTGCCTCCGCAGCCTCGCGCTGGCCGTCGTCGGCCGGAAAGATCGCCGAGCGATATTGCGTGCCGACATCGCCGCCCTGCCGGTTGAGCTGGGTCGGGTCGTGAATGGCGAAGAAGATGTCGAGCAGGTCGTCGTAGCTCAATTGGTCGGAATCGAAGGTGATCCGGATCGCCTCGGCATGGCCGGTGTCGCCTCCGCAGACCTGCTTGTAGGTCGGATTGCTGGTGTGCCCGCCGGTATAGCCGCTTTCGACCGACTTCACGCCGACAACGTCGAGGAACACCGCTTCGGTGCACCAGAAACACCCGCCCGCCAGTACCGCAATCTGCTCGGTCATCGCCCGCGCTCCTTTGAGGAAGAGAGCGGGAGATATGAAGCCGGAGCGGCGCGTTCAACCAATCAGTCTTTTTTGATGCTGGCCTTGAGCGTTGCCATCTCGAGCCGCTTGCCGACCCATTCGGCCAGCTCCTCGAACTTCAGCGGTTGGTCGAACACAATGCCGGCCTTGCGGTCGGCGAACCAGCGTATTTCTCCGCGCACCGGGCGCAGGCTCTCGACAACAACAACCACCTTTTTGCCCAGGCAATATTCCTCGATCGGCTCGACCTTCATCCCGCCGAGAGAGATATCGTGCACGTCGACTGTATAATAGCTGTTCTCCAGCTTCACATTTGCCTTGCAGTTGACCTCCAGGCGCGGCGGGCGCGGACGGAAGCCGTGGCGCGGCTTGCGCCCGGCAAGGAGCTCACCAAGGTCGATGTTCTGGTCGAACTTGAAGCCCGCGGTACCGTCGCGAATCCAGACGACGGTCGAAGCGACCCTCTGCGACGATAGTTCGATCCACACTGATTCGCCGACGTTCACCGAATGGCCGACTTCGGCCATAAGGCCGCCCGCCGACACGTTGCGGACACGGATCAACTGCTCGCGCTCAATGGCATCGGTCAGCTTGGCGACGCGGAGCATGGCAATCAGCCGCTCGTCGGTCCGGCGCTCCGACGGCCTTGGCACTGCCGTGCTTAGCGAAAATGTGGTCGACTCGAAGGCGATATCGTCTTCGCCCAACGGACGCTGGGTTTGCTTACGCCGGATGAGTGAACCAAACATGTGGATGCGTCTCCCGAAGCGAAGGAAAATCGCGTCAATCCGGGACATTAGGTGTATTGAGGTTAAAATCCGGTTTCACGCGTTTGACGCCTGCCCCCAAAACTGATGTGTTCTTGGTTCCTCGGGGGCGAGAGAGCGTGGGAGATCGTCTTTAATGGCGTTGCCGAGGTTGCTGCTGATCGATGACGAACCGGCACTGGCCGCGTTCGTAGCGAGAGCTGCCGACCTCTGCGGCTATGATCCGGTAATTGCCGATCAGGATAGTGAGTTCAGGGACAATTTTCATAGCCACCGGCCACAGATGGTTGCGCTCGACCTTGGCATGCCCGGAATGGACGGTGTCGAACTGCTGCGCTTTCTGGCCGCCGAAGGGTTCGAGGAACCGGTGTTGATCATCTCGGGATTTGACCGGAGGGTGCTCGACAGCGCCTTCCGCCTCGGTGAGGCGCTGGGCCTTCGAATGGTCGGACCGCTTGAAAAGCCCGCCCGGCTTGAGCAGCTTGAGGAAATCCTCAACCAGGTCAGGCCTTCGCTGGTGCCATGATTTCTCAAGCTGACCTCGGCATGCTCGACGGGCTCGAGCGAGCCCTGATCAATGGCCGGCTCCGCATGGCCTACCAGCCGAAGATTTCACTATCTGACGGTCGGCTCCGCCGGGTCGAAGCGCTGGTACGCTGGGACGACCCGGAGCTTGGCGCCGTTTCGCCGGCGCGGTTTGTCCCGCTGGCCGAAAAACACGGGCTGATCGACGAACTGACCCAATGGGGCCTGAGGACGACGCTCCGGCAATGGTTGAGCTGGCGCGACCAGGGACTCGATACATGCCTTGCCTTCAACATCTCGGCGCTGAGCCTCGATCAGCTTGATTTCCCCGACCTCGTCGAGCGGATGTGTCGTGCGCTCGAGGTGCCGGCCGACCGGCTGGTGCTTGAGCTGACCGAAGGCGCGACACAGCCGCTGGTCAAGCTGATGGACACGCTGACCCGGTTCCGGATCAAGGGCATTGGCCTCGCGATCGACGATTTTGGGGTTGGCTATTCGACCCTGATGCAGCTCAGGCAGTTGCCTTTCACCGAAATCAAGATCGACCGCTTCTTCGTCGATGACGCTCCGACGTCAAAAGACAGTGCGCTGATCGTCAAGAGCATCATCGACCTGGCCCATGGACTTGGCCTGACGGTGACGGCGGAAGGGGTCGAAACCGAGCAGCAGCTGGTGTTGCTTCGCGATCTCGGATGCGACGTTGCCCAAGGCTATTTCGTCGCCGAGCCGCTCCCGCCCGACCAGTTGATCCCCTGGCTCGACCAGTTCGAGGAGCGCTGGCACCAGTTGATCCGGCACGAGCCGCAACTCCCGTTCCGGGTGCCGCGGCGATTCATGGGCTGATCCTGGCGGCTAGGCGCCGAACTCAATGCCCTGGGCCAGCGGCAGATCGTCGCCGTAATTGATGGTGTTGGTCGAGCGGCGCATATAGGCGCGCCAGCTGTCCGACCCGCTCTCGCGGCCGCCGCCGGTTTCCTTCTCTCCGCCGAAGGCTCCGCCAATCTCCGCGCCGGAGGTGCCGATGTTGACATTGGCGATGCCGCAATCGGATCCGGCAGCGGATTGAAAGAGCTCGGCTTCCCTCAGGTCATTGGTAAAGATCGACGAGCTAAGCCCTTGAACTACTGAATTATTTAGCTCGATAGCCTGCTGGATCGTTGTGTAGCGAAGAACGTAGAGGATCGGCGCGAAGGTTTCCTGCAGCACCATGCCCTCCTGCCGGTCGACTTCGACGATCGCAGGCCGGACGTAGAAGCCGCCTTCGACGGCATCGACCGGTTCCACGTCAGGAAGCGCGCGGCGCATGCCGTCAAACGACGCCTGGTCGATCAAGGGACCGACCAGCGTGCCGGAATCGCGCGGATCGCCGATGGCGACGCGAGCGAACAACTCACGGAGCCGGGCGACGAGCTGATCGGCGACCGTTTCGTGGACGATCAGCCGGCGGAGCGTGGTGCAGCGCTGCCCGGCCGTGCCGGCCGCAGAGAATAGGATAGCCCGCTCGGCCAGCTTCAGGTCGGCCGATGCGGCGACGATCATGGCGTTATTGCCGCCCAGTTCGAGCAATGAGCGGCCGAAGCGCTGGGCGACGCGGGGGCCCACTGCCCTTCCCATGGCGGTCGAGCCCGTCGCCGACAGCAGCGCAACGCGCGGATTATCGACCAGCGCTTCGCCGACCTCCCGCCCGCCCTGGACGCATTGGAGCAGGCCCTTTGGCGCATCGCCGAACCGCGCCAGTGCCTTTTCGGCCAGCGCCATCACCGCCGCCGCGCAAAGCGGAGTCTTTTCGCTCGGCTTCCAGATCACCGGATCGCCGCACACCAGCGCAAGCGCCGCGTTCCAGGCCCATACCGCAACCGGGAAGTTGAAGGCGGTAATCACGCCTACGACCCCAAGTGGATGCCATTGCTCGATCATGCGGTGGCTGGCCCGCTCGCTGGCGATGGTGAGGCCATAAAGCTGGCGCGACAGGCCGACCGCATAGTCGCAGATGTCGATCATCTCCTGGACCTCGCCGAGGCCCTCCTGGACGATCTTCCCGGCTTCGAGCGTGACCAGCCGGGCAAGCGGCTCCTTCGCGGCGCGGAGTTCCTCGCCGATCAGCCGAACCAGTTCCCCGCGGCGCGGCGCAGGGACCGTGCGCCAGTCAAGAAATGCCTGATGAGCTAGCTCGCAGGCGGCGGTGACTTCACCGGACGCCGCCTCGACAACCGATCCGATCGGCTTCCCGTCGATCGGCGAGTTGCTGGCCAGAGATCCGCCGCTCGCAACTCCGAGCTTGGCAAGCAGGTCGCGCGCTTCGTCGGCAGGGGTCATGTCATCAAGTTCCTGGCTTTGGCCATCGCTTCCACGCCCGCGTCGATGGTCTCGTCGCGCTTGGCGAAGCACAGCCTGATCATATGCTTGGGAGGATCCCGCTCGGCGAAGGCCGAGAGCGGGACGACCGCGACGCCAGCCTGCGCGACGGCCTGGGCAGCGAATGCCTCGTCATCGAGCGAAATTCCCGAGGCCGCGAGGTCGACGCAAAGGAAATAGGTCGAAGCACTGGGCAGGACGGCAAAGCCGGCCGCTTCAAGGCCTTGCGTCATCCGGTCTCGCGCGCGCGCAAATCGATCGCGCATCGGTTGCAGCCAGGCATCGCCATCGTTCATGCCATAGGCGACCGCGGCCTGGAGGTTCGGCGCCGAGGCAAAGGTCAGGAACTGGTGCGCCCGCGCCGCCAGCGTCGCCAGTTCGGTAGAGGCGGCAAGCCAGCCGATCTTCCACCCCGTGAGCGAGAAAATCTTGCCTGCGGAACCGCATTTCAGAGTTCGCTCCGGCATGCCGGCAAGCGAAGCGACCGGCGTGAAACGCTGGCCGTCGAGCAGGATATGCTCCCATACCTCGTCGGAGATGACGATCAGGTCGTTGGCTACGGCGACTTCGGCAAGGGTGGCGAGTTCGTCCAGGTCGAAGAGGCGGCCGGTCGGGTTATGCGGATTATTGAATATGATCGCACGGGTCTCTAGCGAAACCGCCGCCTCCAGCGCTGCACGCTCGATCCGCCAGCCCGGCGGCTGCAAAGGAACCTCGACCGGTGTGCCTCCCGCACGGCGGATCAGCGGGGCATAGGCGTCATAGGCCGGGGTGAAGATGATCACCTCGTCGCCAGGAGAAACCGTTGCAAGGATCGCTGCCGCGAGCGCCTCGGTAGCTCCCGATGTTACGCAGATATTTTCTGCTCCGAGGTCGAGGCCCTGGTGTCGTGAATAATGCGCTGCGACCGCTTCCCGCAGCGCGGGCAAGCCACGCGACGGCGCATATTGGTTCGAGCCTTCAATCACGGCCCTTGCGGCAGCGTCGAGAATCTCGGGCGGCCAGCCGAAATCTGGAAAGCCCTGCCCCAAATTGACCGCGCCATGCTTGGCGGCGGCGAGCGACATTCGCTCGAACACGCTGGTTGCCATCTGTTGGTACAGGGGATGCATCAGACCTCTTCGCGTTTCAGAATCGATTGGATCTGGTCCGGGCCATAGCCGAGCTCTGCCAGGATCGCCTCCCCATCCTGCCCCTCGCGGCGCGGCGGATCAGGCCGGTCCAGGACCGTCTCCGAATAATGCGGCGCCGGAGCCGGCTGATAGACGCCGCCCAGGTCGATGAATGTCCGCCGAGCGATATTGTGCGGGTAAGCGGGCGCCTCGTTGAGGTCGAGCACTGGTGCGACGCAGGCGTCGGTGCCTGCGAAATGCGCGGCCCACTGATCCCGGGTGCGGCTGGCGATGACGGTTGCAATGTCGTCATGTCCGGCGCCGGGCCGCAAAGCGAGGCCCTTGAACAACGCCTCGCGGAACTGCGGCTCGATCGCTCCAATGCTGAGGAACTTGCCGTCGAGGCAGCGGTAAATGCCGTAGGCCGGTTCGCCGCCGTCGAGGAGATTGGACTCCCGCTCGTCGCGCCAATGGCCGGCGGCCCTCAAGCCATAGGTCAGCGCCCCGACCAGCGCGGTCCCATCGCTCATCGCCGCATCGATCACCTGGCCCTTCTCGCCCCGCTGAACGGCCAGCAGCGCCGAGACCATCCCGAACGCCAGCATCAGCCCGCCGCCCGCGTAATCGCCCAAATAGTTGATCGGCACCGCCGGCTTTTCCTTCGGACCGATGCCATGCAGCAGCCCCGTGATCGAAATATAGTTGATGTCGTGCCCGGCTTCCTGGGCGAGTGGGCCCTGCTGTCCCCAGCCCGTTACCCGGCCATAAACGAGCCTGGGATTTTCCTTGAGCAGTTCATCAGGTGCCAGCCCCAGCCGTTCCATGACTCCGGGGCGATAACCTTCGATCAGCCCATCGGCCTTCGCCGCCAGCTTTCGTACGGCCTCGCGGCATTCCTCGCGCTTCAAGTCGAGCGCAATACTCCGGCGCGAGCGAAGCAGCGGATCGTTGGGCACGGCGATCATTCCAGCCCGCTCCACACGGATCACCTCGGCGCCATGATCGGCCAGCATCAT
>Ga0310810_10000633_pt1 | contig 35249 bp, 23 predicted proteins | sample NCmetagenome_FD_207641 | JGI IMG/M metagenome (GOLD analysis project Ga0310810, IMG submission 207641) | Soil microbial communities from experimental microcosm in Duke University, North Carolina, United States - NC | ecosystem: Engineered > Artificial ecosystem > Soil microcosm > Unclassified ... | reverse complement strand
GACCACGCGCTGATTCAGCAGCACGTCGGCGATCTCGTGCGATTCGCGCTCCCGAAAACGGCGGATCGCTTCGGCCTCGTCGAACGAGGCGCCCAGCAGATCGGGTCCCATCAGGCGCAGATCGTCGCGCCGCTCGACTTGCCGAGCATCCAGGAACTCGGCGACCGGCACATTGAAGCCGACGGCCTCGAACTCGCGCGTGGCGATCAGCAGCCGCATGTCGCGGCGCGGCCTCTGCCAGCGTTCACCCGGCCGGTAGATGTGCCAGCTCCCGTTCATCCGCATGTGCGTGCGCAGGACGAGGCCGCCCCTCGACACGCTCGGGGCGCCCTGAGGCTGTCGAAGGGCGGAAAACCGCATGAGGATGTGCTTCCCCGCCGCCGTGACGCTCTCGACGCTGCGCCCGGTGACGGGCGTGTCCTCGTGGATCCTCGTGAGCGCCGGCAGCACCGACTCGAACCGTACGACTTGCTGGCCCCCCAGCGCGCGCTGGAGCGTGCGCGCCGTCCTGAAGATGGCGTCGCCTTCAGGCATCCTTCACCCCGTCGAGGCGGCGGCGAACGCGGCCTTCCGCATCTGAAAGCCCATCGCCGACGGATTGAAGCCCGCTTCAATCAGGAACGGCGAGAGCGGATGGAGCGCGGGATCGTGGCCGTTGATGTCCGCGATGAACAGGCCGCCTCTTCGCTCGTCGCGCGCCAGCTCCGCGAGGGCGCGCGCGAGCGCCCGTCCGGTCGTGGACCGCGCCGGCTCGTCCTCGGGCAGATACGCGACGATCTGCCGGCCGCCCCGAGGAATGTACGCGGCGAGAGCCCCGTTGACGATCACCACCAGTGCTCCGACCGTCCGCGTCGGGGCGCGTCCCGCGTCCGGCGCGGCGACGTCCACCTGTTTTGCCGGAGCTTCATCGAGGGCTCGCCCCGCCGCAGTTTTGACGAAGGCGGGCCATCGCAGCGTGGTCCCGTACGGGTTCGCCGGATCCGTTGCGGAGAGCGTCACGACCTCAGGCTCACCGGGCACGTCGCGGAACGACCGCAGCAGATCGAGCGCGGCCGGCACGGCGAACTGCGTTGCGCCGACGCCGCCGACGAAGTAGCCGCGCCTGACCCGTCCCGCGTCCTCGAGGGCTTTCAACACGTCATACACAGCCCCGAATCCGCCCGCGATGCCTTCCGCCGCGGCGATCTCGCGCGTGACGAGCCCGTAGCGCGTGAGAAGCTGCTGCGCCATCGCCGCAGACCACTGCGTATCGCTCGAAAGCGAGGGAACACGATCGGCCAGCAGCGACCAGCGCCCTTCCGCCGACGGAGGCGCCACGCGGCGGCTTCTGAACGATGCCGGCGCCGAGCGATCGCGCCGGCGCGGCCGCCGCGCCGGCGTCTTCGTGAAAGCCCGCAGCGCGTGGAACGTGTCGTTGGTGATCACGCTCTTCCATACGAGATCCCACAGCGCCTCGACCGTCTCCCCGGGATAGCCTCCGCCGGCGGCGTCGTGGATCGCGCCGAAGAACGATGCGCCGTGTTGTTTCAGGTGCGCGACGATCGCCTGCTCGCGGCCCGAGAGCGCGGCGGCCGCACTCCCGGGCCTCCAGAGACGCGCGATGTGATCCGTCAGGTAAATCGCGAGCCGGCCGTCGCGATCGCCGACCGGCTCCACGCCTCGCCACACGACCTCGCCGGCCGCCGCCAGCGCATCCAGATCCGCCGGCGTGTAGCCGTCTATCCGCGCCGCCAGAATCTCGCTGTCCAGAATCGACGCCGGCAGCGGCGCGCCCTGCAGGTTCTCGACGACGTCCAGCAGAGCGTCCAGTCCGGTCCGGGGTCGGACGAGCCCCTGCCACGACGTCGCCAGCCGCGCGAGCACCGTCGGATCGACGGGCTCGACCTCCTTCCGGAGCTTCGCGAGCGATCGCCGGCGGATGCTCTGCAGGACGTCGGGATCGCACCACTCGCGTCCGCTTCCGCCCGGTCTGAACTCGCCCTCGATCAGGCGTCCGGCCGCGGCGAGCGCTCTGAGGAGGGCTTCGGCGAGGGCGCGCCCGAGGCCGTACCGCGTTCCGAACTCGTCGGTCGTGAACGGTCCGTGCGTGCGCGCGTATCGTCGTGCGAGATCGAGCGCCGCATCGGGCGCGGCCGCGAGCAGCGACTCGGGCAGGCCCGGCGGCAGCGGCACGCCCAGGGCATCTCGATACCGTGCCGCATATTCGACGGGCACGAACCTGGTTGCGCGGGCCCCGAGGCTGACCTCCACGGCCCGGCGGGCCGCCAGCAGGCGATCCAGCGTCTGGCGCGCGGCAATCGTCGAACGCGCGGCGATCTCGTCCTCCGTGAGATCGCCGAGGTGGAGCAGCAGATCGTGGACGGCGTCCGGCGATCGCGCGCGATAACGCTCGTCGATCTGCTGGAGCTGCGCTTCGACGTCGGCCAGCGCGTCCGCATCGAGCAGCTCGCGCAGCTCCGCTTCGCCGAGCAGCTCGCGCAACTGCGTCTGGTCGATCGACAGCGCCTGCGCGCGGCGCTCGGCCAGCGGCGCGTCCCCGTCGTAGATGTAGTTGGCGACGTACCCGAAGAGCAGCGCCGACGCGAACGGCGACGGCATCGCCGAATCGACGGTCACCGTGCGGATCTCGCGCGCCTCGATGCGCCGCAGCGTGTCCACCAGCGCCGGGATGTCGAACACGTCCCGGAGGCATTCACGGTACGCTTCGAGGATCATCGGGAACGATCCATATCGCGCGGCGACGGCCAGCAAATCCGCCGCGCGCTTGCGCTGCTGCCACAGCGGCGTCCGGCCGCCTGGCCGGCGTCGCGGCAGCAGGAGCGCTCGCGCGGCCGCCTCGCGGAACTTCGCGGCGAACAGCGCCGTGGCGCCAAGCTGGCGGACAACCAGCGCTTCCGCTTCGTCGGAGGCGGGCAGCAGCAGCGCCGGATCGGGCGGCGCCTCCGTCTCCGGAAACCTCACGACGAACCCATCGTCCGTCCACATCATCTCGGCGTCGGCGCCCGTCTCGGCGCGGATGCGCTCGACGACGGCCATCGCCCACGGCGCGTGGATCCGGCCGCCGAAGGGCGAGAGGAGACAGACGCGCCAGTCGCCGAGCTCGTCGCGCGTGCGCTCGATCACGATCGTGCGATCGTCGGGCACCGAGGCCGTCGCGGCCGCCTGGTCGGCCAGGTACCGCAGCAGGTTCTCGGCCGCGCGCGCGTCCAGATCGTGATGGCGCGTCAGACGTTGGAGCGCGGCAGCCGGCGGCATCTGCCGCAGGCTGCGAACGAGCTCGCCGATATGACGCCCGAGCTCGAGAGGCCGTCCGGCGGCGTCCGCCTTCCAGAACGGCATCTTCCCGGGCTGGCCCGGCGCCGGCGACACGACGACGCGATCGTGGGTGATCTCCTCGATCCGCCACGACGACGCGCCGAGCAGGAACGTCTCGCCGACGCGGCTCTCGAAGACCATTTCCTCGTCCAGTTCGCCCACGCGCGCGGCGGGCCCGCGTTCCCCCGTGAGAAACACGCCATAGAGGCCACGATCGGGGATCGTCCCGCCGTTGACGATCGCCACGCGCTTGGCGCCCTCGCGCGCGGCGATCTCGTTCTTCAGCCGATCCCACGTGAGCCGCGGGCGGAGGTCCGCGAAGTCGTCCGACGGATAACGGCCGGAGAGCATGTCGAGCACGCCGTCGAAGATCGCGCGGCTCAGCTCCGCGAACGGCGCGGCGCCGCGAACCGCATGGAAGAGCGCGTCGACGTTCCAGCTCTCCATGGCGACCATGGCGACGATCTGCTGCGCGAGCACGTCGAGCGGATTGCGCGGGTAGCGGATCGACTCGATCTGCGCCTCGTGCATCGCGCGCGCCACCGCGGCGCACGCCACCAGATCTCCCCGATATTTCGGGACGATGATGCCGCGGCTCGGTTGATCGATCGTGTGGCCGGAGCGTCCGATGCGCTGCATGCCGCTTGCGACCGAGGGGGGCGCCTCGATCTGAATGACCAGATCGATGGCGCCCATGTCGATGCCGAGCTCGAGCGAGGACGTCGCGACGAGGCCGCGAATCTGGCCGGCCTTGAGCTTGTCCTCGATCTCGATCCGCTGCGGCCGGGCCAGCGAGCCGTGATGGGCGCGAACGAGGGGCTCGCCGGCCAGCTCGTTGATCGCGGACGCCAGCCGCTCGGCGATCCGCCGGCTGTTCACGAAGATGAGCGTGGAGCGGTGCCCCTGCACCAGCTCGAGCAGGCGCGGATGGATGGCGCTCCAGATCGACGCGCGGTTGGCGCCCTGGGCGGCCGGACCGCTTGGAATCTCCTCGCCGTCGCCGATGCGGGCCATGTCCTCGACCGGCACTTCGATTCGCAGCTCGAGCCGTTTCTTCTGCGACGTGTCCACGATGGTGACGCCGCGCCCGCCGTTGTCGCCGCGCGGCTTCGCGCCGCCGAACTCGTCGTGGATGGCTTCTTCCGGATCGATGCCGGTGGATCTGGCGCTTCGACGAGGGCGGGGATGTTTGGGCGGAGCCGCCTCTCCTGCCACCTGCCGGCGAGGCCCGACGCCGCCGAGAAAGCGCGCGACTTCGTCGAGCGGACGCTGCGTCGCCGAGAGGCCGAGACGCTGCGGCGGCACTGCGGTCAGCGCGTCCAGCCGCTCGAGTGAGAGCGCCAGGTGCGCGCCGCGCTTGACCGGGACGAGCGCGTGGATCTCGTCCACGATGACGGTCTCCACCGAGCGCAGCGTCTCGCGCGCGTTCGACGTGAGCAGCAGGTAGAGCGACTCCGGCGTCGTGATCAGGATGTCGGCGGGCTCGCGCTGAAACCTGGCGCGCTCGGCCGCCGGCGTATCGCCGGTCCGGACGGCGACGGTCGGCGTGTGAAACGCGTCGCCCCGCGCAGCCGCGTGACGGCCGATCCCGGCGATCGGCGCCCGCAGGTTGCGCTCGACGTCGACTGCGAGGGCCTTCAGCGGCGAGATATAGAGAACACGACATCCGCCTTCGCTCGCGCCGCGAGCGGCGGTGGACAACTTCCGCGCGCCGCTTCCGCGTGTTCCGCCTACTCCGCGGCGAAACATGACGCGGTCGATCGCCCACAGAAACGCCGCGAGCGTCTTGCCGCTCCCCGTCGGCGCGAGGATCAGCGTCGTCTCGCCCCGCGCGATCGCGGGCCAGCCTTCCGTCTGCGGCGGCGTCGGAGCCTCGAAAGAGGCGCGAAACCAGTCGGCCACCGCCGGATGAAACAGGTCGAGCACGCCGCCGCGCATGGACTTATTATCGCCTTCCGTCTTCCGTCTTCCGTCTTCCGTCCTGTATCCTTAAGGGATGGGTGATTCGGGTGAAGGCCTGGTTGACGCCGAAGCGCGCATCCAGGAGCGAATGGAAGAGCGTGAGGCGGACCGGCGCCGGGCGGGCGGGCAGGCTCCTGTGGTGGATCCGGAGCGCGCGCGCGAAATCGAGTCGCTGAAGCTGGCGAAGGCGGAGCTCACGCGACAGGCGGGCGCGACGGCTCATCCCATCCGCAAGAAGCAGATCGAAGCGGCGCTCGCCGAAATCGACAAGAGGCTCAGGGCTTCTTAAGGCTCAGGGCTCAAGGCTCAGGCGCTGAGCGCCGGACCGAGCGAGCAGCTCCTTGAGTTCGTCCGCCTCGAGCGCTTCCTGGTCGAGGAGCGCCTCGGCGATGGCCTTCACCGCGGCGCGATTGCGGTTCAGCAGGTCGTACGCGCGATCGTAGCCGCCGTTGATGATTCGCTCGATCTCCTCGTCCACCCGGCGCGCGGTCGCCTCGCTCATCGCGTGCGGCGTGTCGCCGTCGAAGGCGTTGCCCGCCTTGCGGAACGCGCGCATCCCGAGCGCCGACATGCCCCATTCGCAGACCATGTGCTGCGCGATGTCGGTCGCGCGCTCGATGTCGTTCGACGCGCCGCTCGTCATGTGGTTCATGAAGAGCTCTTCCGCGACCCGGCCGCCCATCAATACCGCGATCTGCGTCTCCAGATAGCCCTTCGTGTAGGTGTGCCGATCGGCTTCGGGGAGCTGCATCGTCACGCCCATCGCGCGCCCGCGCGGGATGATCGTCACCTTGTGGAGGGGGTCTGCCATCGGGAGCAGCGCCGCGACGACGGCGTGGCCGGCCTCATGGTACGCGCAGTTGACGCGATCCAGTTCGCTCAACACGACCGAGCGCCGCTCCACGCCCATCAGCACCTTGTCGCGCGCGCCTTCCATGTCCTTGCCGGTCACCTGCCCGCGCCCGGCGCGCGCCGCGGCGAGCGCCGCCTCGTTCACGAGATTCGCGAGATCCGCGCCGGAGAAACCCGGCGTGCCGCGCGCGATCGATCGCAGATTGACGTCGTCGCCCATGGCGACCTTGCGGCCGTGCACGCCGAGAATCGCTTCGCGTCCCTTCAGATCGGGATTGCCGACCACGACCTGCCGATCGAAGCGTCCCGGACGAAGGAGCGCCGGATCGAGGATGTCCTGACGGTTCGTCGCCGCGATGACGACGATGCCGCGGGTGGATTCGAAGCCGTCCATCTCGACGAGGAGCTGATTCAGCGTCTGCTCGCGCTCTTCGTGGCTGAGGGAACTGCCGCCGCGGCTGCGGCCCACGGCGTCGAGCTCGTCGATGAAGACGATGCAGGACTTGTGGCGCCGGGCGTCCTTGAAGAGACGCCGCACGCGCGCGGCGCCGACGCCGGCGTACATCTCGACGAAATCGGAGCCGCTCGCGAAGATGAACGGCACGCCGGCTTCGCCCGCGATCGATCGCGCCAGCAGCGTCTTTCCCGTGCCCGGCGGCCCGATGAGCAGCACGCCCTTGGGGATGCGTCCGCCGATGGCGGAGAAGCGCTCGGGCTGCCGGAGGAAATCGACGATCTCCTTGACTTCGTCCTTCGCTTCGTCCACGCCCGCGACGTCGCGAAACGTGACGACCTGTCCGTCGCGCTCGGCCAGCTTCGCGCGCCCGGGCGTGTGGATGCGGCCGGCCGTGGTGCGATAGACGGTGAATCCGAGCAGCGCCAGAAAGAAGCCGGCGACGGCGATCGCCGCCGGGCTCAGCGCGGAGGGGTCCGTCGTTTTCTGCATCTCGATCCGGACGCCCTTGTGGGCCAGCGACGTCGTAAACGCCGGGTCGGACAGGAAGCCCGGCGGCGCGACCGTCGTTGTCGTGGTCCCGTCGGCGAGCGTGATGCCGAGCACGCCGTCCGCAGAGCGGATCTGCTTCACCTGTCCGCGATCGAGCTGCTGCAGGAACTCCGAGAATGCCAGCTCCGGGGGGGCGGTATGGCGCCGGGTGACGTAGCGGCCCGCGGCAACCAGGACGCAGACGGCCAGGATCGCCGGAATGTAGAAGCGTTTACGCCGGAAAATAGATGCGAGCACAGCAAACAGTCCGTTTCCCGAAGGCTGCGCACGGGAACGGGCGCTGGGGACGCTCGAGCCGCGAAACAGACCTCCCGCCTTGATCGCTCAGGCGGCGGCTTTAATTGAAGAAAAAGGACACTCCGCTGGAGATCGGAATGTGTTCAGATTCTAACACGATGGATACCCCGGCCGCCAAGCGCGGCCGTATGCGGGCATGGCTCGTCCATATGTACACGGCGACCGGGGCGGTCTTTGCATTCGTGGCCGCCTGGGGGATCGTCCATGGCCACGATCGGCTTGCGCTCGAAGCGATGTTCGCCGCCACCCTCGTGGATTCCACCGACGGGATGCTGGCGCGCCGCGTCCAGGTGAAAGCGATCCTTCCGGAGGTCGATGGCGGCCGGATTGACGATATTGTCGACTACCTCACGTTCGTGTTCCTGCCGATGCTGCTGCTCGAGACCTCGGGCGGTCTATACCTGGCGACCGTCCTGCCGGTCGTGGGCCTCGTCCTTCTGAGCAGCATGTATGGGTTCGTCGCGCCCGACGCAAAGACGCCCGACCATTTCTTCACGGGTTTTCCGTCGTACTGGAACATCGTCGTGCTCTACCTGATGCTGTTTCACGTCCCGCCGGGCGCGAATGCGGTGATCCTCGTGATTCTGAGCGGGTTGATTTTCGTGCGTATCCGGTACGTCTATCCCTCGCAGACGCCCGTGCTCCGGCCGCTGACGCTCGCCCTGGCGTCGGCGTGGGCCGTGGCGCTCGCCGTCATCATCCTCATGTGGCCGTCGGCGCCGCGGATCCTCGCGATCGGGTCGCTGGCCTTTCCCGTCTATTACGTTGTGCTCTCTTTGATCCTCCACGCGCGCCGCCGTCCGGCATGAAGAACCGCATCGTCGCCGGCCTGTATGCGGCCCTGGTCGCCGTCACGGCGATTGTCGTGGTCTGGTCGATGCGGCAGGGATGGGCGGTCTACAAGCTGCGCCGGGGCGTCGGCGACACGTGGTTCTACGCGGCCGACGGCCGTCCGTGGTTCCGCATGGACGAACAGCGGCACGACGTGTCGCTCGACGAGATCGCGCCGGCGCTGCGCGACGCCGTCATCGCCGTCGAGGATCATCGCTTCTACCACCACGTCGGGATCGATCCCATCGGCCTGGGCCGCGCGCTGTGGCGCGACGCGCGCGGGGGGGGACGGCTGGAAGGCGGAAGCACCCTGACGCAGCAGCTCGCCCGCACACTTTTTCTCTCGAACAAGCGGACGCCGGGCCGGAAAGCGCAGGAGGCGATCCTCGCGCTTCTCCTCGAGCAGGAACTGACGAAGAAGCAGATTCTCGAGCTGTATCTGAATCGGATTTACCTGAGCGGCGGCGTGTACGGCGTCGAGACGATGTCGGAGAATCTGTACGGCAAGCAGGTCTCGCGGCTGACGCTGCCCGAGGCGGCGCTCATGGCGGGGTTGATCCGCGCGCCGTCGGCGCTGTCACCCTGGACCAATTATCAGGGCGCGCTCGATCGCAGCCGCGTCGTGCTGCAGCGCATGCGGGAGGAGGGCTTCATCAGCGCAGCGCAGGAACATGCGGCCGCGCAGAGCCGCCCGCGGATCCGCCAGTACCCCGGCGCGACCGAAGCGCACGCCGGGTACGCGAAGGAGTTCCTGCGGCAGCAGTTCCGCGACCGATTCGGCGGCGATCATCCGCCGGACTGGGAAGTCCGGACGACCTTCGTGCCGGAACTGCAGGACGCGGCGGAGCGGGCCGTCGAGAGTGGACTGCGGCGGTTGGGGAAGCCGGATCTCCAGGCCTCGCTCGTCGCGATCGATCCCGAGACGGGAGACATCCTGGCGATGGTGGGCGGCCGCGATTTTCGTCTGTCGCAGTTCAACCGCGCGTGGCGGAGCCGGCGCCAGCCGGGGTCGGCGTTCAAGCCGTTTCTGTTCGCGGCGGCGCTCGCGAAAGGATATTCGCCGGTAAGCGTGCTCGAGGGGCTCACGTCGATGGCGCCGCAGGGGCCCGAGGAATGGGCGCCGCGCAATGCGAAGAACGAGGCGTCGGACGCGCTCACGCTGCGCGCGGCGCTCATCGAATCGAACAATCGCGCGGCGGCGCTGCTGCAGCAGCAGATCGGATCGCGCCCCGTCCTGCGCCTCGCGTCGGACGTCGGCCTGCGCGATATGCCCGACGTGCCGTCGCTGGCGCTGGGCACGGGGCTGGTGACGCCGCTGGATCTCACGGCCGCCTATGCGGCGTTTCCCAACGGCGGCCTCGCGGTCCATCCCCGCGGCATCACCCGCGTCGTCGACGCCGACGGGAGCGTCGCGTACGAGAATCCGATCCGGACCGACCGCGTGATCGACGAGCGGGTCGCGTTTCAGATGGTGTCGATGCTGGAGGATGTGATCGATCGCGGTACGGGGTCGCCGGCCCGGACGTCTTACGGGGTGCGCTTTCCGGTGGCGGGGAAGACGGGGACGACGGACGAGTTCAAGGATGCGTGGTTTGTCGGCTTCACGACGTCGGTAGTCGCGGGCGTCTGGGTGGGGGAGGATCAGCCCGCGCCGATCGGGCGCGAGGCGTACGGCGCGAAGTACGCGCTTCCGATCTGGAGCGATTTCATCCGTGCGGCGGCGCGCCAGCGAGGCGCGACCGAGTTCGCGCCCCCGGACGGCTTGCGCGAAGAGCAGCTGTGCAAAGTCTCCTACCTGAAGCCGGTCGAGGGCTGTCCGGTGTACACCGAGTACTTCAAGGAAGGGGATCAGATTCCCACGCGGCTGTGTCCGATCCACCAGGGGTCGATGAAGCAGGAGATTCGGCGCGCGGTGCAGGGCTTCTTCGCGGGCTTGGGGAAGAAGCTGAAAGGGATCTTCCGCTGATCGTCCTCTGGTCTGGACACCGGGGTCAGATCTTGATTTTAGACGCCGTCCGCCGCGTCGAAAATCAAGATCTGACCCCGGTGCAGGGGACCGTCCCCCGCGGATGACAGGATTCAGTCGTCCCGGAGCACCTGAATCGGCTCGATGCGCGCGGCGCGAATCGCGGGCCACAGCGATGCCGCCCCGGCGATCCCCAGCACCATCAACAGGACGCCTGCAAACGTTGGGACATCGAGCGCGGAGACGCCATATAGCATCCCGGACAACGCGCGTCCGAGCGCCGCGGCGAGCCAAATACCCGCCGCACAGCCGGCCAGCGCGACGCGCAGCCCTTGACGCAGGAACGACGAGGCGATCTCGCGCCGCAGGGCGCCCATCGCGATCCTGACGCCAATCTCCCGCCGCCGCAGCGTGACGAAGTACCCAAGCGTCCCGTACAGGCCCACCGCGGCGAGCGAGATGGCCGTTCCCGCGAAGGCCGCGAGAAGGACCGTGCGCAGCCGATTCTCCGAGAACGTGTCGTCGAGATGCTGGTCGAGCGGCATCAACTCGTAGACGGAACGGCGGGGCTCGATTTCCTGAATCTTCCGCCGGATCGTCTCCGCCATGCCCATCGGATCCGTCCGCGTCCGAACGAGAAAAAGGGGAGCGGGCACCGGCGCGGCGTTGCACCAGTAGACGATCGGAGGCGGTTCCTGATTCAGCCCTTGCTCCCTGGCGTCGCCGACGACGCCGAGAATTCGTGCGGCGCCGAGGAACGAATTCCGCGGCACCTGTTCGACGTGACTGCCGACCGGCGTCGTCCGCGACAGATACAGCGCGGCGAATTTTCGGTTCACGACGGCGGTCGCGACGTCCGCGTGTTCGCCGCAGGCGTCCCCCGCGAGCACCGGGATACGCATGGTCGTGAAATATCCTGCCGAGACGATCCGGTTGCTGGCCATGATCCTGTCGGTCGGATTCGTGCCGCCCTCGAGAACGCGAAGCTCGGTCTGAAACTGGAACGGCGCGCCAGGCACTGCCAGCGACGTCGCGGCCGCCTCGACGCCGGGCAGCGCTCGCAGCGACTCCAGCGTCCCCTCGATGCGGCGGGAGAGTGCGTTGATGTCGGCCGTCTCCGCCCAGTTGCCCGTGATGCGAAACGTCAAGACACGCGTGGGGTCGAATCCCGGCGAGACGTGCACCAGCGCCTGGAAACTTCGCAGGAGGAGCCCCGCGCCAAAGAGCAGCGTCACGGCCAGCGCGATCTGAACGCCCACGAGCAGCCATTGAAGGCGATGAGTCGACGGCGTCAACGCGCGGCCGCCTTGCGCGAGCGAATCGCCGAGATCGCGTCTCGTATTGCGCGCGGCCGGCAGGAGGCCGAACAGCAGCGTCGTGCCCACGCCGCAGGTCAGCGAATAGACGACCAGCGTCCAGTCCAGCTTCAGCTCCGCGACGCGCGGCAACCCGCCCGCGAGCATGCGAAAGGTTCGAAACCCCGCGGCCGCGACAAACAGCCCGAGAAGGGCGCCGCACACCGCCAGCATCACTGCCTCGCTCAGAAGCTGCCTGACGATGGACGCGCGCGAGGCGCCGAGCGAATAGCGGATCGCGATCTCGCGCCGGCGGTCTGCCGTCCGTGCGAGCAGCAGCGCGGCGATATTCGTGCACGCAATCAACAGCAGCAGCGAGACCGCCGCGAACAGCATCCACAGCGATCCGCCAATCCCGCCGATCGTGACGTCCTTCAGCGGACGGACGCGCGCAGCCAGCGTCGCGTCCGTCGCCGGGTACTGTTTGCCAAGCCGCGCCTGCACGCGGTCCAGATCCGCCTGCGCGTCGGTCACCGTGACGCCTGGCTTGAGGCGGCCGATCACCGTAAACCATGTGGACTGGCGGTTCCGTGCGTAGGGGGCATCCAGAGGACTCGAGCTCCAGACGTCGACCGCGGTCAGCGGAAACCGGAACGACGCCGGCATGACGCCGACGATCGAAAACGACTGGCGTCCGACCCGGAGCGGCCGGCCGATGACGTTTGGATCCGACGCGAAGCGCCGCTTCCACAGCCGATCGCTGATGACGACCGCCGGAGGTCCGCCGAATCGTTCCTCTTCCGGCGCGAACATCCTGCCGAGCGCCGGCGGCACTTCCCAGGCCTGAAAGAAACTCGGCGCGACCCACGCGCACTCGATCCGTTCCGGCAGCTCGCCCGAGGTCTCCGACATGTCGTCGGAGTAATAGCCGGTCAACGACTGAAAGGTGCCATTCATCCGCCGCCAGTCATCCAGCCGGGCGGGCGCCACGAATGTCGGCGGCGTCGCCGTCTTCGGCTCGTACTGCTGGACCAGCACGAGCCGATCCGCGTCAGGGAAGGACAGCGGCCGCAGGAGGATCGTGTTGATCGCGGAAAAGACGGCGCTGTTGGCGCCGATGGCGAGCGCCAGCGTCACGATGGCGACAAGAGCAAAGCCCGGACGCCGCGCCAGCGTCCGGCAGGCGTAGCGGAGGTTGCGGACCAGTTCGTCCACCGCGCTCACGCCGCGGGCATCGCGGCATTGTTCCTTGATCTGGTCCATTCCGCCGAACTCCAGCCGGACGCGCCGCTCGATTTCGTCCGGCCGCACCCCCGCCTGGCGGTACTTCTGCTTCTGACGGTCTACGTGAAACTGCAGCTCGTCGTCGAGCTCGCGCTCGACGGCGGTCCTGCGGAACAGCGCGCGAAGGCGGTGGAACAGATCCGTCAGCACGCGTCACCTAGTCCATGCCCATCACGAGGCCGACGGCCGCGATCAGCTTTCGCCAGCTTTCGGCTTCCGCGGCGAGCTGCTTCCGCCCCTTGCGGGTCAGGACGTAGTACTTCGCGCGGCGGTTGTTGTCGGAGATCCCCCATTCGGCTTCGATCCAGCCGCGCCGCTCGAGACGGTGCAGCGCCGGATAGAGCGATCCCTGCGGGACCTGGAGAACGTCGCGCGAGACCTGCTGGATGCGCTCGGAGATGGCCCAGCCATGCTGCGGCTCGAGCGCGAGCGTCCTGAGGATGAGGAGGTCGAGCGTTCCCTGCGGCAGATCGACGCGAGCGTTTCCCATCCGGCCTTGTCCCCTTGTGCTTCTACACGAGGAGTATGGCACGGCCTCGTGTAGAAGCGCAAGGGAAGAGATATCTATCGCTGGATCCGGGCGGATCCGCCGGTGGCGAAGGCACGCACTTCCTCGACGGTCGCCATCGTCGTGTCGCCCGGAAACGTCGTCAGCAGCGCGCCGTGCGCCCATCCCAGCCTGACCGCCTGCGCGGGATCCTCGCCGGTCAGCAATCCGTAGAAAAACCCCGACGCGAAGCCGTCGCCGCCGCCGACCCGGTCGTACACATCGAGATCGCACGTCGGCGACACGTACGTACGGCCGTTGACCCACGCTACGGCGCCCCACGCGTGGCGGTTCGTCGAATGCACCTCCCGCAGCGTCGTCGCGACCGCCTTCATGTTCGGAAAGCGCGCGATGACCTGCTCGATCATTCCGAAGAAGGCGCTCGGATCGAGCTTGGATGCGGCGGCGACCTGCGGTCCGGGCATGCCGAGACCCTTCTGGAGGTCTTCTTCGTTGCCGACCAGGACGTCGACGTGGCCGACGATGCGGGTCAGGACCTCGCGCGCGCGGTCGGCTCCGCCGGCCGCCCGCCAGAGCTTCTCGCGATAGTTCAGATCGAAGGACACGATCGCGCCGTGCGCCCGCGCGGCTTCCATCGCCTCGACGATCAGCTCGGACGTCGTCTCCGAGAGCGACGCGAAGATGCCGCCGCTGTGGAACCAGCGCACGCCCGCGCCGAAGATCGCCTTCCAGTCGAAGTCCCCGCGCTTGAGCAGCGACGCCGCCTCGTTGGACCGGTTGTAATAGACGATCGGTCCGCGAACACCGAAGCCGCGATCGCTGTAGACGGCCGCCATGTTCGGCCCGCGTACGCCGTCGTGCGCGAACATCTTGTAATGCGGCGTGACGCCCATCGCGCGTACCTGGCCCGCGATGAGATCGCCGATCGGGTACTCGACCATCGCCGTCGCGACGCCCGTGCGCATACGGAAGCAGTCCGCCAGATTCGCTGCGCAATTGAATTCGCCGCCGCTGACATGGACGGAGCAGGAGGAAGCCTTCCGGAACGGGACGACGCCGGGATCGAGCCGATGGACGAGCGCGCCGAGCGCGAGGAAATCCAGCGCGCCCTTCGCGGGTATGGTCAGGCCGGTCTGCATAAGCGCGCCGGGTACGTTAGCACAGCGCCGCCGCGGACTACGCGGACTATGCGGATCACAGGCCGCGGAGTGCGCGGATCACGCGGATCACAGGCCGCAGAGTACGCGGACCACGCGGATCGCAGGCCGCGGAGTACGCGGACCACGCGGATCACAGGCCGCGGATGCGCGGATCACGCGGATCACAGGCCGCGGAGTACGCGGACCACGCGGATCGCAGGCCGCGGAGTGCGCGGACCACGCGGATCACAGGCCGCGGAGTACGCGGACCACGTGGATCACAGGCCGCGGAGTGCGCGGATCACGCGGATCCACAGGCCGCTGAGTACGCGGACCACGCGGATCCACAGGCCGCGGAGTACGCGGACCACGCGGATCCACAGGCCGCGGAGTACGCGGACCACGCGGATCACAGGCCGCGGAGTACGCGGACCACGCGGATCGCAGGCCGCGGAGTACGCGGACCACGCGGATCACAGGCCGCGGAGTACGCGGACCACGCGGATCACAGGCCGCGGAGTACGCGGACTACACGGATCACAGGCCGCAGGTCACGAGCCGTACAGCGCGCGCAGCAACTGAAGCTGGCGTCCGGCGGCGGCGCGGTACACGGCGTGGCTTTCCGGATCTGGATGGAACGTGCGGAGCAGCGACAACTCCTGCGCGGGCGGAGACACGCCGAGCTGCTCGAACGCGATGATGGCGGCGCCTCGACTCGTGAGCTCGGCCTCGCGCGGCAGGCCGATCGGACGTCCGAGGACGTCGGCCATGATTTGAGGCCAGACGCGCGACGCTGTCAGCGCGGTCCCCGTGGCGACGATGCGGGTGACGGCCGTGATGGGGGCGAGCTGTTCCAGAACGGCGAGGAACCTGAAGGCCACGGCTTCGAGTCCGGCGCGAAGGATCTCGGCCGCCGTCGTGGCAAGCCGCAGGCCGGAGATCGCCGCGCGCGCGTCGGGCAGGTAATCGGGACTGCGCTCTCCGGCGAAGAAGGGGAGCACGGTCAGATTGTGGGCGTCGGGCGGCATGCGCGCGAGCGCGGTCTCGAGGCGCGATCCGGGGTCGAGCGCAAGGGTCCGTCGCATCCAGTCGACGAGGTTGCCTCCGTTGCTGAGCGCGCCGCCGACGACGACGCGGCGCCCATCGAGCCAGTAGCGCCAGAGGCCGAACGGCACGTTCGGAGAAGCGGCCGTGGTCCAGAGCTGACGCAGCGCGCCCGAGGTCCCGATCATGAGGGCGGTGCGTCCTTCGGACGTGCAGCCGGCGCCGACGTCGTTGGCGGCGCCGTCGCCGGTCGGAGGAACCCAGCGCGCGCCGCGAAGCTGGGGCCAGCGCCGCGCGATCGCCGCGGACGGCTCCGCCCCGGCATCGTCCAGATCGACGACGCGGCTCAAACGATCCGGGTCGACGCCGCAGGCCTCGCACAGCTCGGCATCCCACTCGCCGGTGTCGTGGACGAAGAGGCCCGTCGCCGATGCCTGGGACAAGCTCTCCGCATGTCGACCGAGCCATCGCCGCTCGAGATAGGCGGGAAGAGACAGCCACGCACGGACGCGGCGGAACGTCTTGGCGTCCCGATCGCGGAACCAGCGCAGCCGCGGGGGCCAGTACGTCGAATGAAGCCGGCAGCCCGTGCGCGCGTGGATCGCCCGTTCGTCGAGCCGGCCGCGAAGCGCGTCGACTTCGCGGGCGCTCCGCGTGTCGGTCCATGGCAGCACGGCGGTCATCGCGCGGCCGTGCGCGTCGACGCCCATCAGGCTGTGCCAGAAGGCGGCGATCCCGACGGCATCGACCGGACCGGACTGGCCGTCGAGCGCGGCGTCGATCGCCCGCGCCACCGCGCGTTCGATCGCGCCCGCGGTGGCCTCGACGCTGCCGTCGCGGCCGGCGCGCCACCGATAGGGTACGTGCGCGCCCTGCCGGATCGGGTGCAGGCCGCGGCCATACAGCGTCGCGCGGATGGAGGACGTGCCGATGTCGATTGCGAGGACGCGGGGCACGACGCGATCTTATGCCACGGACGATGGTCGCGGATAACTGCCGCGGAGTACGCGGACGACGCGGATCACAGGCCGCGGATAACCGGCCGCGGAGTACGCGGACCACACGGATCACAGGCCGCGGATAACCGGCCGCGGAGTACGCGGACTACGCGGATCACAGGCCGCGGATAACCGGCCGCGGAGTACGCGGACCATACGGATCACAGGCCGCGGATAACCGGCCGTGGAGTACGCGGACTACGCGGACTACGCGGATCAGAGGCCCAAGGACGAGGGGTCTATAATCCGTGCCATGAAACGCCAGTTTGCGTTCGCCATACCTGTCTTCGTGGTCGGGGGACTGCTGGTCAGCCTTTCGGCGCAGTCCGGGCCGCCCCTCTTTTCCACGTCGCTGCCCAAGGAGGAATTCGCCGAGCGCCGCGCGAAGGTGCTGCAGCGGATTGGCGACGGGGCGGTGGTCATGCAGGGCGCGACCGAATCGGCGGCCTACGAGAAGTTCCGTCAGAGCAATCAGTTCTATTACCTGACCGGCGTCGAGACGCCGCGCGCGATCCTGGTGCTCGACGGCCGGACGAAGAGCTCGACGCTGTATCTCCTGCCCACGAACGAGCTGATGGAGCGATCCGAAGGACCGCTGCTGGCGCCGGGCGCGGCCGCGGAACAACTGACCGGGATCGAGCACGTGAAGCCGCGCGCCGATTTCGACGCGCTGGTGCCGGGCCTCGCGGGACGCACGATCTACACGACCGTCCGAGGCGAGACCGTGCTCATGGGCACGCCCGACCGCGCGAACGCGCACGCGCGCGCGCGTGAGGCGGATCAGTGGGACCTGCAGGGATCGCGCGAGGCGTACTTCAGGTCGCGGCTGGCCGAGAAGGCACCCGGCGCGACCTTCGAGAGCCTCGACGACATCCTCGACGAGATGCGGATGATCAAGAGCCCGCGCGAGATCGCGCTGCTCCGCGAATCGTCGCGGATCGCGGCGCTCGCGCACATGGAAGCGATGCGCTCCGCCGAGCCGGGCATGTACGAATACGAGATCGAGGCGATCGGCGACTACCTCTTCAAGTCGCACAACGCGTGGGGTCCGGCGTACTTCGGCCTGACGGCCTCCGGCGCGAACGCCTTCTGGCCGCACTATCACGCGGCGCAGACGCAGATGAAGGACGGCGACCTCGTCCTGTTCGACTACGCGCCCGACTTCCACTACTACACGTCAGACGTCACGCGCATGTGGCCGGTGAACGGCAAGTTCTCGCCGGATCAGTGTGAGCTATACGGAATCTACCTGAAGCTCTATCAGGCGATCATGACGTCGATCCGCCCGGCTCCCTCACTCGACATCTTCAAGGACATCGTCCGGAAGATGGACGCCGTGATGGCGTCCTCTTCCTTTGCCAATCCGAAGTACAAGGCGGCGGCGGAGCGATTCGTCGAGAGCTTTCGCGCGCGCGTGACGACGCCGCGCCCGAACGCCACGCTCGGCCACATGGTCGGCATGGAAGTGCACGACGTCCAGAAGAACTTCACCCGATACCAGCCCGGCATGGTGTTCACGATCGAGCCGGCGCTGACGATCCCCGAGGATCGCGTGTACATCCGCCTCGAAGACATGCTGCTCATCACCCCGACGGGATACGAGAACATGTCGTCGATGGCCCCGGTCGAAATCGCTGCGATCGAGAAGCTGATGGCCGAGCCGGGACTCGGCCAGGCGACGAGGAAGAAGACGACGACCACGGCGTCGAAATGACGGCTGCGGCTTCCGCCGTCAGGCGGAAGATTCCGATCGCGATTGCCATCCTGTTCGCAGGCGCGTGCGGCCGATCGCCGGCGAGTGCGCCGGCCCCGAGGCCCTCGATCCTCCTCGTCACGCTCGACACGACGCGCGCGGATGCGATCGGTCCCGACGCCTCCGGCGTCGAGACGCCGGCGTTCAACGCGCTGGCGGCTCGCGGACGACGATTCCGGCAGGCCTACGCGGCTGTCCCCGAGACGCTCCCGTCCCACACGTCGCTGATGACCGGCCTCTATCCGGGCGGCCACGGCGTCCATGAAAACGCGCGGTACATACCGGCGAATCTGCCGCTGCTGGCCGAGCGTCTCCACGACGCCGGGTACCGCACGTCGGCGTTCGTCTCATCGTTCATCCTCGCGAAGCGGTTCGGGCTCGCGCGCGGCTTCGACGTCTACGACGACCGGCTGCCCGCCGGAGCCAACGAGCGCGCGTCGCGCGAAACGACCGACGCGGCGCTGGCGGACCTGGCGCAGGCCTCGGATCGTCCGCGTTTCGTCTGGGTCCACTACTACGATCCGCACTTTCCCTATCTGCCGCCCGAGCCGTTCCGGAGCCGCTACGCGAGCCGCCCTTATCTCGGAGAGATCGCGGCGATGGACGAGCAGCTGGGGCGTCTCCTCCAGGCGTTCGAGCAGCACGCCGGCGGGCCGGTCGCGATCGCGATCGTGGCGGATCACGGGGAAGGCCTCGGCGAGCACGGCGAAGCGCAGCACGGCAGCCTGCTGTATCAGGCGACCGTGCACGTGCCGCTCGTGCTCGTCGGACCGGGCGTGCCGGCCGGCGTCAGCGATGCGCCGGTCAGCACGCGGCGGGTGTTCCACACAATCCTGGATTGGGCGGGCGTCGACGAGGCGCATAGTCTGCTCCTGAGGTCCGACCTCCGACGTCCGACGTCCGATGAGAGCGCGGAGGTCGTCCTGGCCGAAGCTATGAAGCCATATCTCGAGTACGGCTGGCAGCCGCAGGTGATGGCGATCGGCGATCGCTACAAGGCAATCCTTGCGGGCAGGGTTGAGACTTACGACGTCACGGTGGATCCGGGCGAGCAGCACAATCTCGGATCGGCCGCCGCGCTCCCGCCAGGCGTGCGGAAGGCGCTCGAGGATTATCCCGTTCCGTCTCCCGCTGCCGCGCACGCCGCCGACAATCTGGACGCCGACGCCAGGCGGCGGCTCGCGAGTCTCGGCTACGTCAGCGCTGGCGCCGCGCCGGTCGTGCGGAAGGACGCGCCCCGGCCGGCCGACATGACTGCGCTGATGGACGTCATCGAACGCGCGTCGGGGCTCTTCGAGGACCAGCGATACGCCGAGTCGATCCCGCTGTTCGAGCGCGTCCTCGCCGCGGATCCGCACAATGTCGACGCCGCGCTCCGCCTCGCCGCCGCGCACTCGGCGCTCGGCCACGACGCGAAGGCCGTCGAGATGTTTCAGCGCGCCGCGGCGATCGCGCCCGGCTCGCAGGACGTGCGTACGTATCTCGGCCTGCATTACGTGCGCGTCAAGGACTGGGATCGCGCCGCCGCGCTGCTGGAGCAGGTCGTGGCGGAATCGCCCGACCGCGCAACCGCCGTCGAGGCGCTGGCGACGGTGAAGAACGCGCAGGGATTGAGAGCGATGGACGCGGGCCGGACCGATGAAGCCATCGCGAATCTCGAGCGCGCGCGGGCGCTCCAGCCCGGCGCCTTCCCGCACGATCTGGAACTGGGCGTCCTTTATCTGGCGGCCCGGCGGTTCGAGGACGCGCGCGCCGCGCTCGACCGCTCGCTGGCGGCGCATCCCGGAGACCCGATGGCGCTGTTCAAGCGCGCGCAGGTGAGCGTCCTGCTGCACGAGCCGGACGCCCCCGCGCGGATCGACGCCGCAAAAAAAAGAGCGGACGCCGTGACGCGTCCGCTCATCGAGCGAGAAAAACTATTCGGCGGCAAACAGTAGTCGAAGCTCGGCTAAGCTCTGCCTTCTGCCGTCTGCCTCCCGGTTAGAACTGCAACCTGAAGGTCATTTCCAGCCGCCGCGAATCGTAGTATCGAAGGGGCTGCTGATAGAGCGCGTCGTTGAAGTTTGGATCGATCGCGTAACCCGTCTGACTGTTGAAGACGTTGTACACGTAGAACACCGCCCCCGCGCGGTAGCGCTTCATGAACGGGAGTTCCTGCGTGTAGTTCAAATCGAGCTGCGCATGCGCGGGGGAGCGGTGCGAGCCGGCTGGCTCCGAGTACCGATCCGAGTTGCTGGTGCTGCCGGTCAGCGCCGCATACGGCTGGAAACTGTGCGTTTCCCAGGGCTGCCCGGATTGCGCGGTGACGAAGGCGCCGATCGAGCCGTTCCACACCAGACTGTACGCCCCGAACATCTTGAAGGAGTACGGGCGATCGCCTCGCAGGCGGCCGAGCTTGAGATCCCACAACTGCCGGCCGGCACTGTCCCCGATGAAGGACGATCCGATGAAGACGTTCGAATCGTTGTTGTCGGTGAGACTGGACCCCACATACGACGAGGAGCCGTCCTGGTCGAAGTTGCCGTAGTAGCGGCTCCACGTGAACGAGCCCTGCACCCACGCGCGGCCTTTCCGGTACTCGGACTCGAACGTGGCCTCGCGGTAGTCCGTGAATGAGCCGTCGAGATCGGCAATCACGTAGGCGTTTCCGCCGTTTGAGATGCCCAGTCCCGCGAGTTGATCCGCGAGATTCGCGATATAGGGCAGGTGCGGGAGCGGCGCGCTCGTGCCCGGCACCGTGATGAAGCCCTCGTTGAACAGGACGCGCGACAAGTTCGGCGTGTCCTCCCAATAGTGGGTGCCCTTCCGGTAACGGAAATAGGCGCGGCCGCCCAACGCCGGCGTGAATTGCCTGGCCGTCCCGACGAGGAACTCGTCGTAGCGGCGTGGCGTCAAGTCGGGCACGAACAGCTTCCCGGTCGAGCCTGCGACGGACTCGACGGCGAACAGGTTGCCGTTCGCGTCGAAGTCGGCGTTCTGCGTCGCGGCGAGGTTGCGGTCCCACGACGCGGCGCGCGGCAGCGAGCTCGCCGCCGGGTTGAACCGCGCGTAGCTCGCATAGATCGTGTCCTTGTCGTTGTACGCCCAGGTCGCGCTGACGCGCGGCTGAATCATCTTGCTGAAGGGAATGTCGTATTCCTGATATTTCCGCTTCTTGGGATCGAGCTCGGTCGCCGGCGACGTCACGAACCCGGACAGCGCAGACGAATCCGGCTGCAGCCCCTGGCCGAACAGCGTGTCGTTGCTGATCACGGCGCCGACGTTGAACGTCCAGTTCTTCCAGTTGATCGTGTCGTTGCCCTCGAAGCTCTTCGAGTGGTACTCGGAGTGAATCACGGGCAGCTTGCCGGCGCCCTGCGCCTGGTAGGTCGCCTGGTAGAAGACCGGCGTGCCGGTGCCCGCCGGGAAGCTGACTCCGCCCGCGGGGACGTTGATCGATCCCCACCCGTTGGACTTGCGGTCGAGATCCTCCGAGTCGATGTACTGCTGGTAGCCGGCGTGCAGGTTGTGCCGCATCCCCATCCCGCTCAGCGTCGTGTTGAACGCGATCTGGCCGGCGTCGCGGTAGAAGTCATCCTTGTCGAACAGGCTGCCGAACCCGACCGTGCCGCCGCCGACCTTGACGCCGTTCTGCACGAAGCCGTAGCGATCGATGAGCGGCTGGATGAACGCGTTGACCGCCGCGTTCGTGCCGATCCTCGGCACGGTCAGGAGACCGAGTTGATCGAGGTTGTTGACGTCGAGATGCGTGCCGATCGCCGTGTTCACCACCGCTGACGACGTGTTGTCGGGCCGTCCCTGCGTCGGATTCTCGAAGTGGGTGTATTTGAACGTCAGGACGCTGTTGCTCTTGATGATCCAGGACCCGTCCGCGGTACCGATCCGCTGGCGCGACTCGTTGCCCGTGCCGGCGGTTGCCGCGGTGGTCCCTCCGAACTGCGAGCCTTTGTCGAGGCGGTGCGAATTTCGGAAGCTGAGGTTGACGAGAGTCGAGCTCGTCGGCGTCACCGTCACTTTGCCGAACTCCTCGTTTCGCACGCTGTCGAAATCCGGGAGCGAGCCGTAGACATTCGACGCATTCTGTCTGTTTTGCGTAGGCCGATAGTACGAGCCGTAGAAGAACGCCTTTCCCGGCACGAGTGGCCCCCCGAGGTTCGCGTCGCTCCAGGCGCGATTCTGATCGAAGCGCGACGCGCTTCCGCTCGTCTGGTCCGCGGCGAAATTGTGCCGCTGGAAACGATAGCTTGCTTCGCCGCTGAATCGGTTCGTGCCGGACTTGCTGACCGAGTCGACGTTGAATCCGCCGGCGCGATTGAAATCGACCGCTTTCGCCCCGCCTTTGACGACGGTGAACTGCGCGATGTCCTGCGACGAAGGCTCGGCGGACAGCGTGCCGAACAGCGGCAGCGTGACGTTCACGCCGTCGAAGTTGTAGACGTTGTCCTGGCCGCTCGCGCCGGCGCTCGGACCGCGCACCTGATCCTGCGTATACATGACCCCGGGGATCAGATTGATCAGATCGCGGTACTGCGTGCCAACGGGCAGGCGGCTGATTTGGCTGTTCGACAGGCCGCTCGTGATCGCCGCCGAGGTCTTGTCGGCGAAGGTCCGCTCGGCCGTCACCGTCACGGCTTCCGTGACGCCCTGAACCGCCAGCTTGGCGTCGACCGAGGTGACTTCCGAGAGCTGCACCTGCGACTCGCGCGTGACCGTCTGGAAGCCCGAGAGCGTGAACGTGAGGGTGTAGGCGCCGGGCGGCAGCGCCGGCAACTGATAGACGCCGTCGCCGCCCGTCGTGGTCGAGCGGGGCGTCGGCAGAACGTTGGATTTCGCCTCGACCGTGACGCCCGGCAGCACCGCGCCGCTGGTGTCAACGACTTTGCCCTGAATGGAGCCCGTCTGCTGCGCGAGCGCCGTCGCAGCCGGCGCGAGCAGAGACAGGGATAGGAACGTACGTAGCACTACACGCGCAGAAAACATTGGTTCTCCTCCAAGAAAACCCGGGATCGGCGGATCGTATCACGCTGCAGCGTTGGCGTGGACGGCGGCGCCGAGGAGTCCGGCTTCCGCGTTCAGGATCACGGCCACCGGAATTGTGGCAACGAAATCCGCGAGCGGCTCCTTGGCCCTGAACGCGTCGAGAAAGAGTCCCGACTGGAGCGACGGCAGGATCTTCGGCGCGATGCCGCCGCCCACATACACGCCGGCCGTCGCGACCGTCCGCAGCGCGAGGTTGCCGGCTTCGGCGCCGTACGCGGCGACGAACAGGTCCAGCGACTCGACGCACATCCGACAGCGCTTCTCGAGCGCGGACCGGCTGATCGCGGCCGGCAGATCTGCCGGATCGGCGACGGTGCCGACGCCCGGGCACGTGCGCGCCGGCAGATACGCGGCCGGCGAGATGAGCGTCCGCGATCCGAACGCGTCGTGCGTGAACTGGAAGATGTTGACGAGACCCGGGCCCGAGATGATGTGCTCGTTGCTGCACCGGCCGTAGATCCGCGTCAGCGCCGTCAGCATCTCGATGTCGCGCGGCGTGCGCGGCCCCCAGTCGGCATGGCCGGCTTCGGTCGCGCCCGGGATGAACCGCCCGTCCACGTTGAGCAGGAGCGCTTCGCCGAGGCCGGTGCCCGCGGCGATCACCGCGGCGTTGCCGCCCGGCTGCGCCACGCCGTGCTGCAGCGTCGCGAGCTCGCTCGACTCCAGCACGGGGACCGAATGCGCCATCGCCTCGAGATCGTTGAGCAGGTGCACGCGGCGCAATCCGGCCGCCTCGGCGATCCCGGCCGCGTCGACGAGCCACGGCACGTTCGTCAGGCGCGCCACCTGATCGGTCACCGCTCCCGCGACGCCGAACGTCGACGCCGCAATCGCCCGCGGCTCGACGCCTTCCGCCTTGAGGAACTCCCGGATCATCGGCACCAGGCTGTCGTACTCGATCGTGACGAATTCGCCGACCTCGATCGCCGGCGGCCGTTCGGGCGCCCGCTTGAACAGGCCGAGCAGCGTCTTCGTCCCGCCGACGTCCGCCGCCAGCAACATGGCCCTATTATGAATTGGCGAATTGGCGAATTGGTGAATTAGTGAATTGGGAATCTCAATTCACCCATTCACCAAATCACGAATTCACCAATTCTATTGACTTTCGATCCCCGGTGTCTCAATGTTGCCCGGGAATGTCATTCGGCGTCAGGGACATTCGAAATCTCTACCCGCGCATCACCGAGAACCATCTCCGCTACCTGGAGAAATGGGGGCTCGTCAGGCCAGCGGCCGCCCGCGGCGCCGACCGCGAGTTCACCTTCACCGACCTCGCGACCATCAAACAGTTGTCGGCGGAGCTGGAACGCGACGTCCCGCTGAAACAGGCGCTTCGCGCGCTCATGGCGGAGCACCAGGGGCAGATGGAGCTCGACTTCCACGCCTCGGGCAGTTCACCCGCGAAAGTCGTCACCCTGCCGGCCCGCCAGCCGCCGAAGCAGGAGCGCCGCGCGGCCGGCAATGGCGGCGTCCCGATCGTCGCCGGCAACGCCTTCCCGTTCTCGGATCCGCAGGCCGCGCTCGCCGCGAAGTACTTCATCGAGGGCTCGCGCCTCGACGACGGCGACGAGCGGAAGATGGAGGGGGCGGCGGCGGCGTACCGCCGGGCGCTCGTGATCGATCCGGATCTGGTGCCGGCGATCGTCAATCTCGCGAACATCCACTACGCGCGCGACGAGCTGATCGAGGCGCAGGCGCTCTACGAGCGCGCGATCGGGCTCGATCAGGACTGCTTCGAGGCCCACTTCAATCTCGCCAACATCCATCACGACCTCGGCCGCTACGAGGAGGCGCTGGTGTGCTACCGGGACGCCGTGTCGCTCAATCCCGGCTACGCCGACGCGCACTTCTATCTGGCGGTCACGCTGGAGAAGACCGGGCACTCGCCGGAAGCCAAGCCCCACTGGAAGACATATCAGGAGCTCGCGCCGGACGGAGAGTGGGTGGAGTTGGCGAGGGAATTTAGCGAGTAGAAGGCATCAATGTCGAATGCCGAATGCCGAGCGATTTCGGCACTCAGCATTCGGCCTTCGTCATTGATGCGCGTCAGTACATGTTCCGTTCGGCGCGCTCGGCTGCCCAGTCGCGCTTCTTGGGCGTCCGCCGCAGCTTGTAGAACGCGCACTCCGGGCACCACGAGTCGGCCTTGAAATCGTTCTTGCCTGCGAAGGGCAGGACGTCCCGATGCGTGCAGAACTCGCCGTCCTCCGGCGCGCAGCGCCAGCGGCACGACTTGAACTTCAGCACGGCCGGCGCGGCCGCCGGCTCGGCCGGCGCCGCGGCCGTCTCCGGCGTTGCGGGCTGTGCCGGCGCGGGTGACGGTGACGGCGGAAATGGATTCATATCGTCCCTCATCCTTGCAGCTCCGGACCGAATGAGCGCTGCAGCGCTTCGAGCGCGCGCAGCTCCTCGGGAGCGACCAGCGTCAAGGCGGTGCCGGTCGCGGCCGCGCGTCCGGTGCGGCCGACGCGGTGTACGTAGGTCTCACGGGAAGACGGCACTTCGAAGTTCACGACGTGGGTGATGCCATCGATGTCGAGGCCGCGCGCGGCGACGTCGGTCGCCACGAGCACGTGGTACTGGCCGCCGCGGAAGCCCTCCACGGCTGCCGTGCGCTGCTGCTGCGTCCGATCCGCGTGGAGCGCCGCCGCGCGGATCCCGTAGGTCTGGAGCTTGCGCGCCAGCCGCTCGGCGCCCGATTTCGTCCGCATGAACACGAGAATCGGTCCCTGCGTGCGGCGCAGGAACCTGGCGAGCCATTCGGTCTTCTGCGCCGCCGGGACGTTCTCGACTTCGTGCGTGATCGATCGCGCGGGGCCGCCCGCCGATCCGATCTGCACGTACTGCGCGTCGCGCACCACCTCGTCCAGCATCCTCAACACGTCGTCGGGGATCGTCGCGGAAAAGAGCAGCGTCTGCCGCTTCTCCGGCGGCGGAAGCGTCTGCGCGATGCGGCGGACGTCGGGCCAGAAGCCCATGTCCATCATGCGGTCCGCTTCGTCGAGGACGAATGTGTCGACGCGCGAGAAATCCACCGCGCCGTTGCGCTGATGATCCATCAACCGCCCCGGCGTGGCGACGACGATGTCGACGCCGGATTTGAGGGCGCGCTCCTGGCCGCCCATCTCGACGCCGCCGTAGACCGCGATGCTGGTGAGATCGGTGTGGTAGGTGAAGCCCTGGACGTCGTCTTCGATCTGCACGCAGAGCTCGCGCGTGGGCGCGAGGATCAGCACGCGCGTGAACCCCTTGTCGTCCGGGTTGTCGGCGCGAGCCCGCAGGATGCGATGCAGGATCGGCAGCACGAAGGCGACTGTCTTGCCCGTGCCGGTGTCGGCGCAGCCGATGACGTCGTCGCCGCGGAGCGCGATCGGAATCACCGCGCTCTGGATCGGCGTCGTCTGCTCGAAGCCGCGGACGGCGATGCCCTCGAGCAGCGACGGCTCCAGGCCGAGCGATGTGAAGGGTACGGGCGCCGGATCGTAATCGGCTTGCGGCCGGTTGGCGCCCTGCGGTCTGTGCGGCGCCTGAAAGTGGGCCCGCGTCGTCGCGGCCGGGCGGCGCGCACCCCCGCGTCTCCTTCGATGAGGCCGTCCGGAATGAGCTGTATGGGAGTCCAAAGTGTCTTTTTCTTAGCGAGCGCGGAAGGTGATGATGCCGCGGACGGGATCGTAAGGTGAGACGCCGACAGTCACCCGATCACCCGGGACGACCTTGATGCGGAAGCGGCGCATGCGGCCGCTCAACTGTGCGAGGACTTCGTGGCCCTGGTCGCACTGCACGCGGTAGAGACCGCCGCTGTGAACCGCCACGACAGTGCCTTGAACATCGATTAGATCGTCCTTGCTCAAATGCTTTCCTTTCTACAATCAATAATTGTGCCACAAGCGTCCGGTAATCACAAGGCGCGAACGGCCTGCTCGACCTGGTGCGCCAGCGCGGCGTAGTCGTTGCCGCTCAGTGATATAGGGGCGCCGAACGCGCATTGCGCCTGTCCGATCGTCGGAAATCTCGCGTGCCGCTGAAGGATTCGCTCCAGCCCCCGAAGCCGGACGGGGACGACCGGCACGCCGAGGCGCGAGGCAATCATTCCCACTCCAGGTTGAAACGCGGCGATATCGCCTTCCTCCGTCCGGCGGCCTTCGGGATAGATCAGGATGGAGTAGCCGTGCTCGACCAGCTCTCCCATGTAGCGCAGCGTCTGCCGGGTGCCGGCGCCCCCCTGCGTCAGCGGGAAGGCGTTGAAGAAAAACGCGGCGAGGGAGTAGTTCAGGCTGTTGGTGAACCACTCCCGCCGTGAATAGCGCTCCGGGAAGAAATGCGCGTTGAAGAATTCCTTGGCCATCGCCGGCGCCGCGCGGTACCGCCATCGGGGCGGGAGCGCATCGAGGATCACGGGCGTGTCGAAGTGGCTCTGGTGGTTGGCGGCGAAGATGACGGGGCCGTCCAGCCCGTCGAGATGTTCGAGCCCCGTGACCGTGACGCGCGCGAAGATCCGTCCGAGCGGCAGAATCCAGGTCGGAAGGCTCGCGCGGCGGATCGCGCGGACGGGCAGCCAGCGGTTCCAGCTCGGAAAGACGATGTTCGAGGTCCGATAGGCGATGGCCGACGATGCGCCTTGGGAGCTGGGCGTTGGAAGTTGGGAGTTGACCGTCGCCGCGCCCCATTCGGGCGGCTTCACCATCGACTCCAGGTCGCCGACCGTCACGGCCCCACTGAATGCCGCTTCGTCGACCGTGATCTGAAACGCCTCCTCGAGCGCCATCATGAGCTCGACGCGCTCGAGCGAGGTCAGGCCGAGCTCGTCGATCGTCGTCGACGGCGCGATGGTGCGGCCGGGGGCGAATCTTTCGAGAACTGAGCCGACTGTGCGGGCTTGCGGTACCCGTGACCTGAAGGTCGCGGCCACAGGTCCGGCCCCACGTCCTGTCTGTTGGTCCACAAGCCAGGTTCTCAGCTCTCTTCTCTTCAGTTTCTTCGTTCCCTCCGTCCGCGGAAGCTCCGCCCCCGTCCAGACCGCCGACGCGCGGATCCTCTGGTGATCGCCGAGCCGCGTGTTCGCGGCGCGGATCACCGCGTCGGCCTCGGTGCCCGGCGCCAGGCGCAGCACCGCCTGCACGCGTTCGGCAGTGCTGCCCGGCACCGGCGCGCCGACGACGGCGGAATCGAGGACGCCCGGCTGCTCGTTCAGCACGCGCTCCACGTCCTCGGGAAAGACGTTGAGCCCCTCGGGCGTGACGATCATCTCCTTCTTGCGTCCGCGAATGAGCAGCCGACCCTCCGCGTCCATCTCGCCGATGTCGCCGGTGTGGAACCAGCCGTCCTCGAACGCCTCGCGCGTCGCGTCGGGGGCGTTGTAGTACCCGCGCGTCACGTTTTCGCCCCGCACGAGGATCTCGCCGTCGGGAGCGATCTTGATCTCGACGCCGGCGATCGGCTTGCCGACCGCGCCCCGCTTGGCATGAAGCGGATGATTCAGCGTCACGATCGGCGCGGTTTCCGTCAGCCCGTAACCCTGAACGACCAGGAATCCGAGCCGTCCCCAGAACGCCTCCAGCTCCGGATCGAGCGGCGCCGCCCCTACGACCATCGCCCAGAACTTGAACCCGAACAGCCTGTGGATGCGCCGATAGCGCCACCAGCGTGCGGCCCAGTGCATGCCGGACGGCGGCGCCTCGGCCGCCTCGGGCGCGACCCGCAGGACGTGATCTTTCAGGACCTCCAGGATCTTCGGGACGCACACGAGCACCGATACGCGCCGATCGCGTATCTGACGAATGACATCGTCGGGCGAATAGCTGCGCGTGAAGATCACGACGCCCGGCAGCATCGGCGGCACGAACGTCGCCATCGCCTGCCCGAACATGTGGCTGAGGGGCAGCAGATTCAGGAACCGGATCGGCCGGAACGGGCGCGTGTATTTGCGGTACTTCGCCATCTCGCGCTCGATCGGCACGATGTTCGCGAGAATGTTCTTGTGCGTGAGGACGACGCCCTTCGGCTCGGCCGTCGCACCCGACGTAAAGATGATCTCCGCGGTGGACTCTGCGGTGATCTCCGGCGCTTCGTGGACTTGGGAGTTGGGAGTTGGGGCGTGGGAGTTGGCTCGAACGACCTCCTGCAGCTTCCAGATCGGCCTCGTCTCGCCCAGAGCGGCGAGATCCACCGTCTCGCCGACGAGAATCGCCTTTGCCTCGACGATCCCGGCGACCTTCAGCAGGAAGTCCGCGGACGTCCGGTAGTCGATGGGGACGATGACGACGCCTTCGAGCAGCGCGCCCCAGAGCGCGGCGATCCACTCGGGGCGATTCTCGCTCCAGATGGCGACAGCGTGGCCCGCGGCCACGCCGTTCGCGCGAAGACGGGCGGCGAAGGATCGAGCGGCGGAGGCCAGCTCGCCATACGTCCAGGTCCACGCACGGTAGCCGTCGTCGTAGGCGAGAAACGGCGCGCTCTTGGCCGCGGCATCCGACGTGACGTCGGCGAAGAAGTCGAGCAGCGTGCGCCTCATCATCGGTCCTGAATTATGATGGAAAACTGCGGAGCCGCGGTCCGGCCCACCGGGCGAAGGAAACAATGCGGGTATTCTTGACGGGCGGTACGGGATACGTTGGTTCGGCGGTGCTCGAGGCCTTCGTGCGTGCCGGGCATCGCGTGGACGCGCTCGTACGCAACAACGAAGGCGCGGCGAGAGTCCAGGCCCGCGGCGCGCATCCCGTCCTGGGCGATCTGCTGCAGACGGCCTCGTGGCGCGACGCCGCGGCCGCGGCGGACGGCTCGGTCCACGCCGCCATCGAATACGGACCCCGCGCGCAGAAGATCGACGAAGCGGCCGTCGACACCCTCACGAAGCTTCCACCGAAGGACGGCCGTTTTCTGGTCTATACATCGGGGATCTGGGTGCTCGGTTCCGCGCCGTCGGCGGTCGACGAAACGGCGCCGCTCAATCCGCTGGAGATCGTGGCGTGGCGTCCGCCCCACGAAAAGCGCGTGCTCGACAGCGCCGCGTCGGGCGTCCGCGCGATCGTCGTCCGTCCCGGAATCCTCTACGGCGGCTCGCGCGGCATCGTCGGCGATCTGGTGAAGGACGTCGCCAACGGACTCGTCCGCATCGTCGGGACCGGCGAGAACCACTGGCCGCTCATCTACGATCGCGATCTCGGCGAGCTGTGTGCGCGGTTGATCGCGTCGCGCGAAGCCTCCGGCATCTTTCACGCGAACGACGAAGGCGACGAAAGGGTGGCCGACCTCGTCGGCGCGCTCGCCGATCAGGGGCAGATTCAACCGAGCATCCGCCACGTGCCGCTGTCGGAAGCCCGGGCGAAGATGGGTCCGTACGCGGACGCGCTGGCTCTCGACCAGATCGTCCGCAGTCCTCGCGCCCGGGCGCTCGGCTGGACGCCGACGCTTCGGTCCGTCGCGGGGAATGCCGCGCGGCTGTTCGAAGAATGGAAGCAGGGCAAGGCAGCTTAGTTAATTTGGAAATTTGGAAATTTAGGAGGACACGGAGATGAGAGGTGTTGTACTCGCCGGCGCTCTGCTGATAGGTGCGGCGCCGGTGTTCGGACAATCCGCGCCGGCGGCGGATCCTCATGCCGGCCACGCGATGGTGGAGACGCAGACGCCGGCGCAGGCCGGGACGCCGGCGGACGCGAAACGGAATCCGAACCTGCCGCCGACGGGAGACGTCCAGGGCGCCGACAAGAACGCCTGGGCGAAGCAGCAGTTGTCCTCGTCGCCTCGCCACGGCGATTGGGTCGAAATCGCGCCGAGCAACGGCGGGGCGCCGATCAAGACGTTCGTCGTGTACCCGGAGCGAAAGGACAAGGCGCCTGTCGTGATCGTCATCCCGGAGATCTTCGGACTGACAGACTGGATCCGCGGCGTAGCGGACCAGCTCGCGAAAGAAGGGTTCATCGCGATTGCGCCGGACTTCCTCTCCGGGATGGGCGCGAACCACGGAGGCAGCGCCGAGCTCGGCGAGCAGGGGTCGACGCAGCCGACGATGGCGATGAAGGACGATGAGAAGCTGCGGATTCTCAAGGACGTTCGCGCGTACGCGATGAAGATTCCGTCGGCCACCGGCAAGCTCGCCACTGTCGGTTTCTGCTGGGGCGGCGGCACGAGCTTCCTGTATGCGCTCAACGAGCCGACGTTGAATGCGGCGGTGTCCTACTACGGGCCGATGCCCGCCGACCTCGATTACTCGAAGGCGAAGGCGCCGATTCTCGGCTTGTACGGCGGCAACGACAATCGCGTGAATTCGGGGATCGACAAGGCGAAAGAGGAGCTCGCGAAACAGAAGGTCACCTACGAACCGCACGTCTTCGACGGCGCGGGCCATGGCTTCCTTCGTCAGCAGGGCGGCAGCCCACAGGCGCCGGGCAACATGAAAGCGGCCGAGGAAGCGTGGCCGCTCACGCTGGCGTTCCTGCGGAAGTACACGAAGTAAGCCGTCAGTCCTGAGGCCTGAGCCGTAAGCCCTATCTGATTCCGATCCCGCCGCTCAAGACCAGCAGCGTCGTCCTCGGTTCGAGGACGGCGCCTGTCGGGGACGCGGGCTGTTCGGCGACGGAGTACCAGCGAAAGTCGACCGAGAACGCGATGTGGTCGTTCGTGAACCATCGTGCGCCGCCGCCGTAGTTGAGCGTCCGACGGCGGGGAACGCCGTTCGCGGGGGCATCGGCGCGCTCCAGATACAGCTTCGACGAGCCGAACATCCCGCCGCTGATGTAGCTCCAGCCGTTGCGATGCCCGAAGTTCAACGAGATCTCGGGGGCGACCGACGTGAAGTGCCGGCGGACGGTCGGGCCCGGCGTCGTCGTCTTGCCGTCGGCGCCAAGCATGTCGATCGTCCGGCTGCCCCGGGCGAACAGCATCTCTCCGCCGATGCCGAGCGTGATTTTCGACGTCCGCCAGGGATAGTAATGCGCGCCGCCGACGAGACCGAAGCTCCGCGTCGGGAGGTTGCCGCCCGCGACGGCGAGCTCGGTCGCGATGCTCGGCTCGATCTTGTGGCGCGCGAAGACGCCGCGCACATCCAGCGCGAAGCGTCCGATCGGCTCGTTCCGCTGCTGCGCCGCGGCCGGCGCGGCGATCGCGAGGCAGGCCAGCAGACAGCACACGGCGCGCGGCACGGACTGGGCGGGCAAGATCCTTAGTATAGCCGCGCCTCGCGCGCAAGCTCGCGCGCGAGCGCGAACGCGGCGTCGAAATCGGCGACGCTGCCGTCGAGTTGTCGCTCGTAGACGCGCCGCAGCACCTCGCCGAGCGCGGGCCCCGGACTCACGCCGAGCTCCAGCAGATGGCGGCCTTTCACGAGCGGCTCCGGCGGCGCATGCTCGACGCCGAGCTCGCGCGCGCGCGACACGAACCAGTCCATCGCCGAGCAGTCGAAGCCGCCGCCGCGCCCTTCGCAGTCCGCCTTCGCGACGCGCGCGAGCAGCTCCAGGTCGACTTTCTGCGCGAGACGCCGGAAGGCGCCGTCGCCCACCGGCGGCTGCGCCTTCGCGAACATGCCGGGCTTGAGGTGATTGGCCACCATGGCGAGCACCTCGCGGCGAACGTCGTATCCCTGCAGCGAATGGACGTTGATCCGATCGAGCAGCGCGACCGCCGGCCGCACGCCCGCTTCCTCGTGATCCAGCGATCGAATCCGCCCGTCCACGAACGCGGTCGTCGGCGGCTTTCCGAGATCGTGGCAGACCGCGCCGAGCATGACCGCGATCTGCTGCGGGTAGGGCAGATCGTCGATTCTCTTGCGCGCTTCGTCGATCACGAGCAGCGTGTGCACCCAGACGTCGCCTTCCGGATGCCACTCCGGCTCCTGCGGACAGCCGACGAGCGCGTCGAGCTCGGGAAACAGACGCTCGACGACGCCGAGCTCGAGCGCCAGCGCGAATCCCGTCGACGGCTTGCGGGCGCGGAGAAGCAGCTTCTCGATCTCTCCCCAGATCCGCTCGGCGGGAAGATCGTCGAGCGGAATCGTGCGGCAGAGAGCCTTCGTGGCCGCGTCGATCTCGAACTCGAAGCGCGCGGCGAACTGCACCGCGCGCAGCACGCGAAGGCTGTCGTCGCCGAACGTCGCCGGATCGACGGCGCGGATCACGCGGCGGTCGAGATCGCGGCGGCCGTCGAATGGATCCAGGTACTCGCCCGTGAGCGGATCCCAGGCAATGGCGTTGATCGTGAAGTCGCGGCGGCGCGCCGCCTCGGCGATCGACATCCGCGGATCGCCGGTGACGACGAAGCCGCGATGGCCGCGACCCGTCTTCGATTCCCGCCGCGGCAGCGACACGTCGATCCCGGCCACCTTGTAGACCGTGAAGCTCTCGCCGACGGTGTTGACCGGCCCGAACGCCTGCAGCAGCTCGCGGAGCCGGGCCGCGTCGACGCCGAACACTTCGATGTCGACGTCCTTTGACGGATGGCCCATCAGCCGATCGCGAACCCATCCGCCCACGATCAGCGCGCGTCCGCCCGCCGCGGCGACAGCCACGCTCATCTCCTTCGCGATCTCGATCACAGGTCCTTCACCGTTCGAAAGCCGTAATCGGTGTAGCGGAAGGACGGATCCAGCTTGCTGCGCGCGGCGCAGCGGCTGATGGTGACCGCGTGCCGCCACGATCCGCCGCGCGACGCCCGGCGCGCGCCCGACGCGGGGCCTCTCGGATTCCGCGTCGGCGACGCGGCGTAATAGTCCCGATCGTGCCAGTCCGCGCACCATTCGTGCACGTTGGCTGCAATGCCCATGAGTCCGTACCCATTCGGCTCTCCGAGCGTGGCCGGCCACGGACCGTCGAGCGGGCCGCGCCCGCCTGCGGGGATCCAGGATGGAATCGTCTCGCCGGATGGAAAGGCCCTGCCGTCGATGCCGCCGCGCGCGGCGCGCTCCCATTCGGCCTCCGTTGGAAGCCGCTCGGCGCTCCCGTGTCGCGCGCGCCACGCACAGTATGCCGTCGCGTCGTTCCAGCTCACGCCGACAACCGGCCGATCGTCGCCGGCGAACGCGGAGAGCTGCCAGTCGCGCGGCGCGCCGCCGCCGGTCGCACGCAGGAACGCCTCGTACTCGGCGCGCGTCACCGCGCAGATCGACATCCGGAATGCGTCGACGTGGACCCGGTGCACCGGCCGCTCGTCTTCCTGCCCCGCGTCGCTGCCCATCAGGAACTCTCCGGCGGGAATCTCCGCGAACGTCCCGATCATTCCGCGACGGTCTCGACGCGCCGGCGTCCGTACTTCTGCACGAATCGATCGGTGAAGCGCGGCGCGAGCGCATTGAGCAGCGTGAGGCCCCGCGCAACCGCATGCGGATAGACTTCGGGACGCGGGCGCCGGACGCACGCCACCACGGCGCGCGCCACATCGTCCACCGTCTGCTTCGGGCCGAGGCCGCTGACGCGGTGTCCGTAGTCCCGCGCCATCGCGTCGATGAATCCGGTGGGCGTGGACACGGGATAGACGCACGTCACGTGAATCGGCGTCCCCGAGAATTCCGCGCGAAGCGATTCCGCGAGTCCGGCCTGCGCGGCCTTCGTTGCGGTATATGCCCCCATCAGCGGGATCCCGCGGCGTCCGACGATCGACGACACGAAGATAAGATGGCCGCTGTTCTGCGCGCGGAACACCGGGAGCGCCGCGCGCGCGCCGTAGTAGGTGCCCATGTAGTTGACGTCCATCATGCGCTGCATGACGTCGGACGGCGTCTCGTCCACCGTCCCGTAGTATCCGAAGCCCGCGTTGCAGATCATGATGTCGAGCCGGCCGAATTCACGCGTCGCCGTCGCCACCAGAGACCGGACGTCGGCTTCGCGCGCGGCGTCCATCTCGAGAATCGCCGCGCGTCCCCCCGCGCTCCTGATGTCGTTCGCGGCCGACTCGAGCAGCGGCAGCCGCCGCGCGCCCAGGACGACGGCGACGCCTTCGCGTGCGAGGTGGGTGGCGCAGGCAAGCCCGATGC
>Ga0310810_10000632_pt1 | contig 35261 bp, 35 predicted proteins | sample NCmetagenome_FD_207641 | JGI IMG/M metagenome (GOLD analysis project Ga0310810, IMG submission 207641) | Soil microbial communities from experimental microcosm in Duke University, North Carolina, United States - NC | ecosystem: Engineered > Artificial ecosystem > Soil microcosm > Unclassified ... | reverse complement strand
CGGCAACGCTAGTTTATCGCCCGAGCTAAACAGCAAAAGGCTGGAAGTACTTAAGGACGCGGTTCCCAAGCTCGCCCGAGTTGGACTTCTGCGGTTGCCGGGACAAAGCGCATCGCTCCAGGTGAAAGACCTCAGGCCGGCGGCTCTGGCACTGAAGTTAAAATTGGAGGAAATCGCGATGCAACCCGATCCCGCGGGTTTGGAGAGTGCCTTTCAAACCGCAAAGCAGAAGCAGGTCGGCGCGATCATGACAACGTCCAATCCTCGCTATTTCTCCGAAAGAAAGCGGATCGTCGAACTTGCCGGCAAATTCCGTTTCCCGGGTGTTTACCCACAGGATGATTTTGTCGAAGCCGGCGGTCTCATGTCATATGGGACGGACAACACGGACCTCTATCGGCGCGCGGCGGTTTACGTGGATAAGATTTTGAAAGGTGCCAAACCGGCTGACTTGCCCGTGCAGCAAGCGACGAAGTTTGAGTTTGTGATCAACTTGGGGGCAGCGAAACAGATCGGACTGATAATTCCGCCCCGCCTGCTTGAACGAGCGAATCGAGTCATCAAGTGATCGAGAGCAGAGAGCATAGCGCAGAAAGAAAACGGGGAGAAAACTTATGGGGAAGCTCGTTTTCATCTTGCGCTTAGCGCCAGGCGCGAGCTCCGGTATGTCGAGGGAAAACCATTGTCGAACTCGTCGCAAAGGAGTTTCGGAGTGCGGCTTCAATACCTAGACGTAGTAAGTGCCAAGGATTTAGAGACTGCATTCCGAGCCGCAAACAAGGGACGTACTGAGTCACTCCTCGTGCTGGGCGGCCCCGTGCTCAACTCTCACCGACCCAAATTGCAGACCTCGCAGCAAAGCACCGGCTCTTAGCGATATACGACAGGCGAGAATATGTCGAACCCGGCGGCTTATGAGCTATGGGACGAGCCTTTCCGCCTTGGACCGCCGCGCCGCCGTTTTTGTCGACAAGATCCTTAAGGGAGCCAAGCCCGCCGACAAAAGGCCGGAGTTGTTGAAAAGAACAGTTCCCAAGCTCTCCGCGTTGCCGTACTTTGCGATCCGCAGCATGCGGCTCTAAACAGATAGGGGAAGAAAGCCAACTGTGAGCAAGAGAATTAGACTTGCAACGTCATTCTTTTAAGGTAAACAGCGCGGATAAACTGGAGAGCGGCTGCGCAATCTTGGCTTCAAAATTCCTGGCAGTGTCTCAGCACTCCTTCCTGACGGTCCGGTCTTTCCGACTCAAATTGGCTTTCACGCTAATACTTGTCATTTAGAAAATTACCTACGGTTACTTACGAACCGAAGACAATCGAATGTAAGAGAAAGTAAACACTAAGGAAGTTTAAGGGGTTAGCTCTTGCGGACGATAACAGAAAACAATAGAAAACAGGCAATCCAAAAGGAGTAAGCATGTACCGGAGACCTGAAACCAAAGCGGCCGAAGAAAAAGTTTACAAACAAAAACAGATCGGCGAGTTCATGACCACCTGGAAGGATTTTCCCAGACCGGGTTTGGCCGCCTGGGCCGAGCGTCAGAAGGCCGGGTTGATGGGGACGGCGAAGAGCACGCGCTACACGCCGCGCTTTCGTCCTTTCGACATGCTCAGCATCCCCAATCAGTCGCTGGTGATCCTCGAGAACGAATATCACCGCATCGGTGTCGAGAGCGTCGTCGGTGTGCAGGACAGTTTTCACCGCTACATCGATTCGGACATGGTCTATTTTCAATTTTGCGGCCAGAGCACCGTGGAAACCGAATTCGGCGTCTACGAGATGGAGCCAGCCGACGTGATGCTGGTTCCCGGCGGCATCGCTCATCGTTCGATCGGACGCAACGACAGCCTGCGCTACTTCTGCCAAAGCCACGAGGCGGTGGACTACGTGATGAACGAAGACCAGTACACGAGTCTGACCAGCTTCGAAGTCCAACGCATCGGCGGTCCTAGTTGGCCTGCGAAGCAGACGGCGCCGACGAAAGGGCAGGTCGTCGAGCAAATGCATTTCTGGGACGACGGTCCCGACGATCAGACGGTGGTGGAGCGCGATTACGAATCGCTCGTCGGCATTGCCGGAATAGGACGCGGCAAGCCCGGCAGCCTGGTGCGCAAACTGCGCGCCTTCGATCATTTCACGGCGATCGTCGGCAAGGGCCGTGAAGATGCAGGCACCCAGCCGCTGATGGAATCCGCGAACATGCGCATCCGCACCTACAATATGCAGGACGAGCAATTTGCTTTTCATCGCGCGCTGCGCAGCGAGGAAGTGCGGATTCAGTTCCGCGGCGACGCGCTCGATCTCTCCGAGTTCGAAAACGTCGAAGTGTCTCCGGGTGAGATCACGATTATTCCTCTCGGAATTTCTCACAGCGTAATCAGCATCCCGCCGGAGGACGAGAGTTTTTTGCGGCTCAACTTCTACAGCAAGGTGCGCTGGAACGTGCCGATGGACCCCACCCGGCACTATTTCGACAGCAAGTTCGAGATTAAGACTACTCTGCACAAGCAAGCCGAGTGGCGGGAGAAGCTCGCAGCGGCGCGGTGAGCGGAGAAAACTCTGCCGCAAAGTCGTCCGGCATGTCGAACCCGATCGTCTCACCGTATCAATGGGATCTGCGCCCGCAGATTCCGGTCCGGAGTGGTTTCGTGCCTGGCCGAACGGCGCGACGATAGCGGTTCAGATTCTCATTCTCAACGAGTGGGAATCGGTGCCGCGCCATCGTAAGCGTCCGATGGCGGTGGATTTGCAGAATCGGCACGATCATCAAAACAAGTTCGATTTTCTCGCGCTCGGCGTCCGCGAATACGGCGCGCGCCACGGCATCGGGCGGCTGCTCGATGTGCTGGACAAGCACGGCATCAAGGCGACGATCCCGACCAACGGCTTGACGGCGGAGCTCTTCCCGGCGAGCGTTCGCGCGAGCTGCGATCGCGGCCACGAGGTGGCCGCGCATCAGTGGGACATGAGCGTGTTTCCGCCGATGTTCACGTCGCGCGAAGAGGAGCAGTCATCGCTCGCGAAAACCGTCGCGGCGATCGAAGACGTCACCGGCACCAAGGTCCGCGGTTATCTGTCGCCTGGTCCGCGTCCAACGCCCTGGACACTCGATCTCCTGATGGAAAGCGGTTTTCAGTGGACGAGCGATTATGTCGATTCCGACTTTCCGTACGTCATTGCCCGCAACGACAGGCTCCTCGTCGCAGTCAGCTACGCTACGCCCGGTTACACTGACGGCGATCTCTCGTCGCGCGGTGTGATCCAGGGGCTGGCGGAGATCAAATACGCCTTCGATGCGACGTGCGAAGAGTCTAAACGTCATCCAATGAAATTCTGTTACGCTATCCATCCGCACGTGAGCGGCACGGTCGGTATGTCGCGTCTCCTCGACGATTTTCTCGCCCATGTGCGCAGTCATGGCGAGGTCTGGTTTCCGACGTGCAGCGACATCGCCGAGTTCTGGTTGGCCGGTATCGACCAGCCGCCGACATGTTCTGCGTAGATTCCGAATTGTCGAGGCGAGACCGAAACAGCCGGCAGGAGAAGTTCGTGGCGGCGCGGTGAGAAATGATGAGCCTGGAGTCTGAGCGTCGCTCATCGAAGAAAACGTAGCTTGATCATTCATGCCGATTCAGATTGAGCGGAAGGGAATAGAGAAGCTTGCAGCGCAATTCGACGAAGCGCTCGAGCTCGTGCGCAACGAATTTGACGGACTTGATTCGCACCGCCTATATCGCAATGCTTTCGCGCGGCTGCTGAAGCCGGATCCGCTTGGGCGAGTGCTCATGATGGGCACCGATCAGCGCGATCTGTTCGTTCCGGAGCTGCGCCGCGTCATAGAAACATCGGTCCCGATTGACGGTCACATCTTCGACTTTGGAGCCGGCGACGGTCAAACTTTTGCTCTGGTCGCCGGTTCGGTGCCGCAGGGCACGCGCGTCTCGCTCGAAGAGCCCAATCCTGAATATCTCGCAAACTACTGCACGTTTCTAAAAGCGAAGGCGCATCTACGATGCGGCTTAACGCTGGCCGCAGGATTTGATGAGATCGATGCAGCGGCCGCGCGCTCGAGGGAGAAGTTACCGTTGGATGGGAGCATCGACCTTGGTCTCGCGATGCACATGCTGTATTTCGTCGACGATCTTACTGCCAGTGTCACAAGGATGGTGCGCTTTCTGAAACCCGGTGGTGTCCTGTTCGTCGTCGTGACCGACGAAACTGTCGGCTACACCGGCCTTGCGCTGAAAAGTTTTGTGGAACGTGGCGGTGAAACCGGCGACAATGGGCGGCACCTCTCCGTCATCGCCGAACGGCGCCGTTTGCTGGGACTACCCGCGGAAGGCGGCGGTGCGATTGCCGAAGTGCTCGCTGCCGGGGGAATACCAGTGGAAATCAACGTGCAGCGCCAGCCGAGCCGCCTCTACGGACACAATCTGGCCGACCTGATTGCGCTCTCCGCGATTGCACTCCTCGCCAGCATTGAAGGCCTGGAAAAGTTCGAGGCCGCCGCTGCGCTGCTGCGTCAGAACCCCGAAGCCGTGGATCTGCGCATCGAAGATGAGGATGCTCGTAGAGGCATGTGGAGCGTCACTCAACCGCAGTGGGTCGCGACTTTGCGTCGCAAATGAAAATCCGACCGGCAATCTGCGAATCTACAGGTGAAACCACAGTCGCCCGCGCTGCTCTGCCTATCCAGCCATAGGCGGCATTTTGGGGAACTTGGCCAGCGCGGGATTCATATGATCCCACGGCTGGGCGCTGGCCGTGTAGATGTCCAGGGTCGGCTTGTATAGGCTTGGGTCATCGAGGCTCCCGGCCGTGATCATGGCGAGGTCCGGCATCGCGCTGCTCTTTCCGATCAAGCTGGCACCGCACTCCGGGCAAAAACCGCGACTCAACGTATTCCCGCTGTCCGCTTTGGTGTCGTAGTACTTGACGGCACCCGTGATCTTTAGCGCCGCGGCCGGCAGTCCGATATCAGGCTCATAAGCACCGCCGCTTGATTTTTGGCAATCGCGGCAGTGGCAGTTGCCCATGAAAAACGGCTCGGCGGCACATTCGTAGCGCACCCGACCGCAAAGGCAGCCTCCGGTAAATGTAGCCATCGTGTTTGCTCCTTGTCTGTTGGTCAATTGGTAGGGTCACTATTAGCGCTAATAGCTCGCGAAATCGACAATCATTGGAGCCTTGGCGAGTTATGCTTTTCATCCAGAGCTCGCTGATATATTATTTTGACATGGCAAAACGTGCCCAGCCCGTATCAGGTCGGCGTATTTATCCCATCATCAGCGGCAAGGAGCGGCTAGCGATCTGGGAGGAGGCCCGCGGCATGTGGAAGAAGCGAGGGAGCGATCCACTGCAGGAACTCAAAAAAATGCGCGGGACCTGGAAGAAAAACGTTCGCCCCTCAGCTGAGTGTACACGCTCGACACCAACGCGATTCTCTACTATCTGAAAGATGATGATGAGGCCGTGGCAGTTTTGCGCGAAGTCTTCGCGCGAGATTGGCCTATCTACGTCTCCGCGGTTACCGAACTAGAACTCTTGGCCTTTGGCAACCTGAGCGGCGATGAGCAGTCGCTGATCGAAAACCTGCTCGCTACCGTTGCGATCATTCCGGTGGATTCACATATCGCTCGAATCGCCGCCCTCTTGAGAAGCCGGTACACACGCGATTTCCGAAAGATATCCAACCTGTCGATCCGAAAAGTCTAAGCCCATAGTTTCACTGTTATTCATTTGCATAGACCACTCACGAAAAAATCGCGGTGAAACTCTTTTGACAGCCAACCCAATGACATCCTTTCGCCCGCGCTGGTATTTTTTCATCGCACTGGTTTCCGTTACATTCATCGGGCCGCTGTCGCTGCATCTGTTTATTCCCGCCATGCCGGCAGTGAAAGAAGCGTTCGAAGTCTCCACCGGCATGACGCAGCTGACGATGTCGCTAGCGATGCTGTCGATGGCTTTCTTTACCGTGGCGTACGGCGGCTTGTCCGATCGCTTCGGGCGCAAGCGCGTGCTGCTCGGCGGGCTGGTGCTGTTCACCTGCGGCGCGGCTGCTTGCATGCTCGCCGGCAACCTGCCGATGCTGCTTGCCGGGCGTATCTTGCAGGGAGCAGGCGCCGGTTGCGGCGTCGTATTGGCGCGCGCCATAGCGCGTGACGTTTACGGTCAGGAGCGCGTTGCCCAGGTGATCGCCTATCTCACTGCCGCCTACGTGCTCGGGCCGATGTTTGCACCGGCCATCGGCGGGCAGCTCACCACTATATTCGGCTGGCGCTCGCTTTTCGTATTTGCTTCGGCTGTCGGGCTGCTGGTGATTTTCGCGGCGACCTTCGCGGTGCCGGAAACGCGCGCTCGCGGTGCCGCCGCGCCGCACGGGGTATGCGCAGGCTACAAGTCGCTGCTCCGCCGCCCGCGCTTCGTCGGCTTCATGCTGCAGCCCGGCTTGTTATCGGCGGCCTTCTACGTTCAGGCAACTGCGGCGTCGTTTCTCGCCGCCGAACATCTCGGCGTCAATGCGTCCGACATCGGCATCTGGTTTTTTGCTTTCCCGATCGGCTTCATGGCAGGGAGTTTCATATCGGGCCGCATCGGCGCGAGCCGCTCAATCGAGTTCATGACCATGCTCGGCGGCGTGATCGGCGTCGCCAACGGCGTACTCCTCGTGGGCTGGTTCTATTTCGGCGGTATCTCGATGGCAGCGCTGTATATTCCAGGAATGTTCGTGAGCTTGGCGCAGGGCCTCTCCATGCCTTACGCGCAAGCCGGTGCGATGGCAGTGGATTCCGAGCTCGCCGGCTCAGCCTCGGGCGCGGTGGTGTTCTCGCAGTTTTTCTGGCCGGCGGCGCTGCAACAGCTCACCGGCCTGCTCGCCGACGGCACCTGGGTGCCGATGGCGGCGGTGCACGGCGCGGCGGTAGTTGGAGCGTTGCTCGCCGGCTGGATGGCGGCGCGGGCTAAAGGTTAATAATCGAAGGCTTCCACGAAGCGATTGTCGAAGTTTATCTCGCTGACTTACCCCAGCTCGAACTCCGGGCTTTGGACGTCGCCGCCCCAGACGTCGACGGGAGTTCCGGTGGGATAAATGATCGGTTGATGAGTGGCGTCGTCGAGACGGCGGTGGCCCCAACCGAACTCCACGGCAAATCCACCGGGTGTTTGCACATAGACATGCACGGTCTGACAATTGGGATGGCGTCCGGGTCCCATGCCGATGGGCGCTCCGTGACTGCGCAGGAAGTGATAGGAGCGCATCACGTCATCGAGCGATTCGACTTCGAGCATTACGTGTTGCAGTCGCGGCGATTTGCCCGGCATGCACGGCGCGAAGGCGATGCTGTGGTGGCGCGCGTTGCAGCGCAGGAAACACAAACGAATATGCTCGTCGATGTATACCCAGTCGCTCAAGCGAAATCCCAACACACCGGTGTAAAAATCATGGGAGCGCTGAGTGTCTTTCACCGTGAGCAGCACATGCCCCAAGCCGGTGACGTTCAACTCGCGCGTATATCGTACCGGCTCATTAGCGGCTTCGAACCCGTACGATAACGCGAGCGGATGTCCGTCGGGATCCTTGAACTCGATAAAGTCTGTTACCTGCCGTTCGATGCATTCATCCCGTTTTCCTGAGCGCCAGTCGATGGCTTCAGCCGCGAGCTTGGTTTTCCACTGAGCGAGCGCATCGGCGCCGCCAACGTCTAAGGCAATGTAATTCAGCGCCGGCTCCGGCGCCGTGCGCGCGGCCAGGCGATGTGAATAACGATCCACCCGCACGTAAGACACGTTCCCGTCGGGTGAGCCGCTGGTCGGAAAACCGAGCATGTCATGAGCGAAACGCGCGAATGCGTCGCGATCCGGCATGCCGACGCCAACCTGCATGATCTCTTTGATCGTAGTCATGGTTAGATCCTTTCGCCGCGAATGACGCATTGAAAATATCCTCTCTCTATCGGCAGCACAACAGGTCGATCAAGGGACCATCCAGGGCAAAGGGAAACTCATTTTCTTGACGCGAGCGCCAACGCACGGATACAGTGCAGCCCGTGGAAAATGGCGGTTTGCACATTTCACCGGGAGCATCGCTCGCAGTGGGGAGCTGTCCTGGGTCGAACTTATTCATTAGAGCGATCGCCGCCATGGTGAGCGAGAACTGCACGATCTTGCTGACCGCATTCGATGCTGCCTAGAGGCAGGAGCTTTCGCCGCGAACTGGGAGAAAAATTGCGCATGCTTAAAACAAAATACCGACGATTTGTTGCGACAACCCTGATGACCGTGATGTTTTCCTGCTTGTTTGCCTTCGCCTCAACAAGAACAGGTCGAGCCGCTGAGGCTCTAAAGAAAGTGCGGATCGCGTTCCCCAGCATGGTGATCGACTTCGCGCCGTTGTGGATTGCGCGCGAAAAAAATCTGTTCCGCGACGAGGGGCTCGATATCGAGAACATGCTGATTCCCGGCGGCGTGAGAGGCGTGCAGGCGCTCATCGCCGGCGACGTTCAATTCGCTCTGGGAAACACATCGTATGCGATTACCGCACGCGCTGCCGGCGAGGGGGTCTTTACCGCAGCCGTACCTATGAACCGCTTGGATTACGTGCTTGTCACGCGACAGCCTATTCGCCCCGGCGATTTTGCCGGCAAGAAACTCGGCATCGGCGGCGGCGTGGGCGGAGCGGATAGCCTCGCAGCCCGCCTCGCTTTGGAACGGCTGGGCGTTAACCCGGCGACGGTAACGATGATTTCCACCGGCGGTTCGGGCGAGCGGCTCAACGCGCTGCGCGTGGGCGCCGTCGACGGCGCGATTATCGGCGGCGGAACCTTCATCGGCGGCGGCTCGGGTCTTCATAAGCTCGTCGACTTGACTGAGTTGGGCATCGAATATCCGATGACCGGGCTGTTTACGACGCGCAAGTATGCCGGCGCCAATCGCGATGCCATTTTGGCCTTTATCCGCGGCTACCTGCGCGGCGTTAAATTTCTTCAGGAGCGGAAAGACGACGCGGTCGCGATTGCGGCGCGCAATCTCCGCAGCGCGAATCTGGAATTGATCGAACGCCAGTGGCAATACGCGAAATCGTATATGTTCGAAAAAATTCCCTATCCCACGGAAAAAGGTTTCAAGGCGGTTTTCGATCTACTCGCGCCGCGAACCCCGAAGGTGGCGAACCTCCGTTTCGAGGATGTCGCCGACACGGGTTACGTCAAAGAGCTCGCGGACAAAGGATTTTTCAAATAACGCGCTCGCGCGCGAGTGCAGCTCTGTGCCTCAGTTTAGACATCCGACGGTTCACTGTGCGCGTTGCCTTCCGAGCCGCCGGTCGGCTATCCTCCACTCGCGATTCCATTGATTCAAGGAGAAGGCCATGGCGGAAATTTTGGGACTCGGCACCACTCACGCCCCGACGATCTGGAAGATTCCCGAAGAAATGACGTCGTCGTTTCGGCGCACCCTGGGCGGCAAAAATCTGCCGCCGCATCTGCGCGATCCGCGCAACTGGCCGGAAGCCATGCAAGCGGAGTGGGGTAACGACCAAGGCTCGGCGGCGGGGCGCAAGTACAACCAGCGCTGTTTCGCGGCGACGCGAGAGCTCCGCGCTCGGCTGGACGCTTTCAAGCCGGACCTGGTCATCATCTACGGCGACGACCAGTACGAAAATTTCGTCGAGGATATTGTCCCGCCGTTCTGCATCTACATCCTGGACGAGATGCAGTCGCTGCCTTACGCGGCCGGGCCCGCCTCGCCGAAGCCGCGGCCCAACGTATGGAACGAACCGGGCGACGCCGTGTTCAAGCACAAAGGCAACGCGCGCGCCGGGCGCTATCTGATCAATTATTTGCGCGACCATGAAATTCACATCCCTTACGCGTACCGGCTGCGCTACAAGAACGGCCTTGCCCATTCGTTTATCAATACGCTTTTGTTCCTCGACCCCGATCGAAAAGGCTTCGACTACCCGGTGCTGCCCATTCACATCAACTGCTACGGCGGCGATCTGATCCGCCAGCGCGGCGGCACCAAAGCGCCCACCGACGTGGACGACGAGCCGGATCCCTCCGCGCCGTCTGCGGCTGCGTGTTTCGATATCGGACGCGCAATTGGCCGCGCCATGGCGGCCTCGCCCTGGCGCACGGCGCTCATCGGCTCGTCGAGCTGGGGTCACGGCTTTCTCACAGCAAAAAATCACTGGCTCTATCCGGATCACCCGAGCGACCAGAAGCGGCTCGCGGATCTCAAGGAAAATCGGCTCGCGGAATGGCGTAATTTTCGGCGCGAAGAGTTGGAAGACGCGGGTGAGCACGAGCTGACGATCTGGTGCGCGCTCGCCGGCGCCATGTCGGATCTGAACAAGAAATCGGAAGTGATCGACTACATCGAGACCTTCACCCTCAACACCGACTCGTGCTTCGCGGTATTCAGCTAACGCTTTATGAGATGAGCGGGATCTCGAACGGCGGAGAAAATGTGCGATTCCAGGACTTGACGCCTATGTCTCGATGGGAGTGCCGACTACTATGAACCCATCATTCAAGCTTTTGGTGGTCGTCGCAGTGTTTTCTGTATTGTTGGGAAGCGCGTGGCTGATTCGCGCGCAACAGACAAGTCGCTTCCTGGTGATCGAAGGCGCAAGGTTGATCGACGGAACCGGACGTCCTCCGATGGAAAACGCGGTGATCGTCATTGCCGACGACAAGATTCAACAGGTCTTTAGGAAAGGCGAGAAGCTTCCGCCGCGGGATGCGAGGATTATTCGCGCCGAGGGAAAAACCGTCATCCCCGCGCTGTTCGACATCGATACTCACATCGGCCAGCAGGGATTGGAAGCGGCTGCTCAGGCGCTGACGAACTATCTTTACTTCGGCGTCGTCAACATCTCCGACACCGGCGTGACCTTGATTCACGGCGAGGGACTGAAGAAGCTCGAGCGCGAAGGCAAGCTCATTGCGCCGCGAATCTTTGAAGCCGGCCCGACCTTCACCGTGGTGGGTGGACATCCGATTCCCACCAACCGCGCGCTCGGCCGCGCCATCGATCCGCGAACTCTCACTCAGATCGACGGACCGGAAACGGCCGTGAAAGAAGTACGACGGTACCGGAGTGAATTCAAAGTCGCCACACTCAAAACCGTCATGGAGAGCGGCGGCCCCTTGGGCTATCCGCGAATGTCCGTGGAAACGCTCAAAGCTTTGACGGACGAAGCGCACGAGGCCGGTTTAAAAGTTTATGCGCACGCCATTCAACTGCCGGATTTAAGAGACTCGCTGAACGGCGGAGTCGATCTGGTGGCGCACGGTTTGGTGGAAGCGCTCACGCCCGAAAGCGATATCGCCCGGCTCATGGCCAAGAACAAAGTGAGCTGGCTGCCGGGGCTCAACAACTCTGAAGCCGCCATCAAACTGTTCGACCACGCTGAAATCTTTAACGATCCGCAGGTGAGAAAGAGCGTGCCGAGCCGCTACATCGACATGGCGCGCGATCCGAAAACGTTGGCGAGCATGCGACCGCGCCTGGAAGGCTCGCGGGTGCGGTTCGAAAGTAGCAAGAAGACCGTCAGAGTGCTCTACGATCTCGGCGTCAACATCCTGGTCGGCACCGATTCCACCGGCGCTCCGCACCGCATGTTTTTCGGATGGGACCTGCACCGCGAGATGGAACTCCTGGTGGCAGCCGGCATGAAACCGATGGACGTCATTGTCGCGGCGTCGCGCAAGGCCGCCGAATATCTCGGGCAGGAGAAAACCTTGGGAACCATCGAGCCGGGGAAAACGGCAGATCTGATCATCCTTTCGCAAAATCCTCTGGAAGATATTCGCTACACACGAAAGATCGAGCAGGTGATCTACGCCGGGAGAATCATCGACCGAGATAATCTGTCCATGTTGGATCCGTTCAAAGAAGGCCTGGTTGCCACGGGACGAGCGAGCCAGCAGGTCGTCGACCTTAAAGTAGATCCGGCTCTAGCCGAGCAGTTTCCGCCCGCTCCGGCGAAGGAGATGGTTTTGAACCGCTGCTCGACCTGTCACAGCCTCAAGGTGCTTTTGAACGAGCGTCGCACACAACACGATTGGGAGATCGCGACTTTTGGAATGCTCGGCGGACGAGATCAGGACGGGGAAACGATCGTGAAGTATCTCACAGCCCATTTTGGGAAATGATGTTCACGGGAGAATCTAGCGTCGCCGGATAAGAAATTACATAGTGAAATTATGGACGTTGAAACTCTAGCCAAACGCATACGCGATGTTTGCGCCGAAGCTGCCCTTCAAGCGTACGAGGACGCGGGTCTACAGGGCCTTTGTGCCGAAGGGCGATGGGAAGTTGCGATCGGCGCGCTGAAAACGCTGGATCTGACGCCGTTGCTGCGTGAGTTTCAGCAGAGGGGCGAAGGCCGCTGAGTCCTGGATGCAGGTTGCAGTTTCAATAAGACGTGGGGTTCCCAAATCAAGAAAGATTCCTCGCTTTGCGTGAAACGCTTTCGGAGCCCTCGACGTGGCTCAGGGCAAACGGAATGGTGCTCGATCTAGTGTAAGCGCACCGTTCGTCGTGAGCCAAGTCGAACCATGAACGGTGTTTTCACACTGTCTGTTGCTCGGAATGGCTTGTCATCTCGAACGGGGGTGAGAGATCTTTCCTAAACCGAACCGCAGTCGGACCCACAGCGCGGTCTTTTGATTCTTCAGCGTTGGATCCAAACAATCCGTCCCATGCTAGAGCGCGCGCAAAAACGCTACGAGATCGTCCTTCTCCTGCTGGGTCAGGCCGATGTCGAAGCGGGTATCGTAGAAATCGATCACCGCCTCTACATCTTTGGCCGAACCGTTGTGAAAATACGGTGCCCGCGCCGCGAGCCCGCGCAGCACCGGCCCTTTGAACCTGCCGATGTCTTTCCACTTCCCGGTGATCAGCGCGCGTCCCGGATCCATCGTCTGGGTCGTGGCGCCGGTGGTTTTATTCCGCAATGTATAGAGCGGCATATCGGCGGTCCGTCGACTGGCGTCGGCAATGCCTATGTTGAGCGGGGCGGAGACCGAATGGTTGCCGGCATTGGGAGTGTCGTGACAGGTGGCGCAGGTTCCATTGACGAACGATGGGTTACCGAACGCGGGCTCGTCGTTGATGCCCGAGACGCCACTGATTTTGAATTGCTTGGTATTGAACAATTCCTGTCCACGCGCCACTGCGGCCCGCGCCTCGTTGGTGCCGCCGCCCTTCGATCCCTTCCACGCGTCGAAAATGTTGAACACGACCGGATTGAAAGGCTTCTGGGTGACGCTGTCGCCGAACAGATCATTGATACCGACATAGAAATTCTGTGTCGGTAAACTCTTGGGTCCGCCGTTGGCGCCCGCAGTGTCCAGAGTCTTCGCGTTGTCGTCGTGCAGCTGAGCCGTATAAAGGCCGAGCTCGAAATTGACGATGCTTTCTTGCTGGGCGCTCGTCAGGGGATTGGAAGATTGCGCGTGGCCTTGGGTGGCGCCATCGGCCTGATGACCGAGATCGAAGTGGATCGTCTGGTCGGTGAACGTTTCGCGGCCATCCCACATCACCGTGCTCAAGAATTTCAGATTCGTGGACGGCAGCGGACGGCGAAAAAGCGAAAGCTCGGCGGCGCTGGCAAAGTGGTAAGGATCATCGACGGCGATCAACTCGAACTCCGCGTTCTCGGGAATGCCGATGCCAACGCGGATCAAACCCTTGGTGAGGAGCATGTTGTAGGCGGCGCGCCGGGCGTCCACCGTCGAGACATCGGCGTTGGGAGAATTGGAACCGTCGTTGATCCGGAAGATCGGATCGGTTCCTTGGGTGGCGTCGAATCGCGTCTGCACGCCCGCGGGTGTGACCGACCAGCCGTCTTCTATTCTGTGACAGGTGTCGCAGCTCCGGCCGTTGGTGCCGAGGTTTTGAAAAAATTCGTTCGACAGGTCGATCTTACCGTTGACGTTGACCGTGACCGCGGAGCCGGTGGCGTTCGGAAAAGGCGTGTTGTCGGGAACGATCGGCCCTGCCGAGAAACTCACGCTGGCAAAGAGCGCAACGATCCCAATAGCCAAAGCGAAAGGCGCGAGCCTTACCACCGTACACCGCGACGTAATCCACGATTCGAGTCTTTGAAAAAAAATCATGAGACACCGCCGTTTTCTATTTGGCGAGTTTATTCGCTAGTCACGATGGAACCAGGGAAACTCTACTTTATTAAGAACGCCATGGGTCCTGTCGCTGCTGTTGTAAAAACCAGCCGCGAGAACCGTGCGCGGCGGAGAGACTCGACAAGAAGAAGCGTTACGCGAGAAGAAATACAACCGGTGAACGAAGAGTGTCAAGAATTTTTTTTTCTTCGATGTGATTCGACGAGCGACAAATCGCAGCGAACTGCGAAAAAAATTTTGAGTGTGTCATTTATGAGCGAGAAAATCGCCGCCTAGTTTTACTCAAGTGACATCAAAAATCCACAGACGCGCAATTTACGGTCAACTCCACCGGCCGTGCTGCGGCAGTTTGCCACATAGAGACGGCAACACGATGTGTCACTTTGCCTCAAGATAGAAGCGGGTCGCTAAATCTGCGCCTCTAGAATCAGATCGAACGGCTTGGGATTGCTCTCAGGTTGAGAGAGCCGGCAGGCTGATGATGAACGCCGCATTGCCGTCATGCAGAGAGCATTCGAGGCTGCCGCCGAGCCAGCTGAGGGTTCTGTTGTAAAGATCGAGCCGGTGCTTGCCGAAGACGGAGGGATCCACCCGTTCCTGACTCGAAAGCTGGATCTCGACGCGGCCCGGCGCCACGCAAGTGGCGATGCCGATGTGCTTCGCGCCCATCCCAGCCATCCAATATGTCGTCGAGTCGCTCCGCTCCGATGTTTGCATGGGTGTCCTGCGCGGCGGGAGTGAATTCCAGTTGTATGTCCCGCAGCGGCGCATGCGTCGCCAATCGGCGCGTAAGCACTTCCATGAAGGATTGCTCGTTGTCCGCCGCTTCCAGCAGATCGGTGGTTTGCGCCAGGAGAGCTTCTCGGGTCCGCTTGACGATCTCGGCGATGGATTCGTTCACGGCTCTCGGTTGCTCGGTCTGGATAAATTGCAAACCGTGCACGAGACTCAAGAAGTCGAGCAGCCGTCGCTGCGCTCGGTCGACGAGCGAAAGGTCCAGGAATTGCCGGACGTGCTCCGCAGACAGGGCTTTTCGCAGGGACCTCGCGACCTGCACACCTTTGAGCACGACAGTCCATTCCGGCATGGCGCTGGTATTGAATGCTTTTGCGACGCGGCGAAAGTCCGAGAGGATCTGGTCGATTTGATCGATATCCAAGCTCGCGAGGATCTTGCTTGCCGGGCCGTCCTCTTCCTCCTCCAGCACGGACAGGTAATAAGAAACGGTGTAGAGACGTCCGGAAAATATCGTCAGCAGCGCCGCCGTTTCTTCCAACAGTTCGTCCGCGTAGGCTTTGAGGGCGGTGATGCGCTGGCTGCCCATCAGCGGCACGTCGGTCAAACTGGAAGCTTCCGCTTCCATCAGCCGCAGTTTTTCTTGCATGCTTGGCGCTGGAACGCAGTAACCGTGGCCGGGACAGCACAGGGTGATGTCGGGCGTCTCCAGGAGCCAATCGACTTTGCGCAGGGTTTGCAAAAAATCTTTGTGGTTCCAGCCGTCGAGGCCGCACACTCCGGGATTGGCCGCGAACGGCAAGTCGCCGAGCATGAGCAGCGATCCGATGCGCAGCGATATGCTGCAAGGGGAATGTCCGGGCGTGTGATAGATCTCGATCCGGTTGCCGAGACCTAAGGATATCCATTGGTGTTCGAAGATTGTGCCGTCGGGTATCGCGAGCGGCTCGCTGTGAAGTTCCAATCGCCGGCCATCGGCGAACTCGAGCGCGAGCGGCTCAGTCGGCGGGTTCGAGGCGAACAGGACTCCTTCGAATCGCGCCGTGCATATTTCGGGGTCCCACGGATAAAGATAGGCAGTGGTCAGGTTTCGGTCGCGATTTCTAAGCGCGTCGACTCCTATCTGATGCGCGAAACGCTTTACTTCCGTGCCCGGTGGAGGTTCGAGGGTCGCCTCCTGCGAGTGGTCCTGGTGGCAATGCGTGAGAAACACCAGCACCGGGCGGCGCGCCGCCTTCAGCGCATCGGCGAGAACGCGGTTTATTTGCTGCGTCTGTTCGCGGCTCGCGCCAGGATCAACGACCACCAGCGCGTCGGGGGCGGAAAAAATGTAGCAGCTCGAGGAAATGCAGTTGGCCTTTGGGATGATCGGAAAGATTTCGACGGACGGAGTGCCGGAAACTTTCTGCCAAATGTTGGCTTCGATCTTCATAGGCCCTCCGCGGACCCACGGCATTAAGTCTTGACGTCGATGAACGATGTAAATCCGGTGAGGTTCAGTATGTTATAGATATGCGGCGGGACGTTTGACAGTTTCAAGCGCTCACCGCGTTTTTGCAACGCCTTTGAGCCCATCAGCAAGGCGCGCAGCCCGGCGCTGCTCAGAAAGGAAACTTCCGCCAGATTCAGTTCCACACTTCCGCTCGGTGCTCCGGTGGCCTGCAACACGGCCGCCTGCAACTCCGGAGCCGTCGTACTGTCCACCGAGCCCGCAACGCGGAGAATCACCCCCGATGCCGATGCCTGCTGGGTGATTTCCAGTTCCTTCATAGCGCTCTTTCTTGATAGCGGATCGCCGTGCAACGTATTGAATAACACCCAACTTTGGTTCAACGCAATGCGATTCTGGATGCTCCGTCCCCGCACTTCAGAGCCTTTGAAGGGACGAGAGGCGCGCGCCTGCCAGCTGAGCCGATGACGCCGGCGCGCTTTGCGCAATGCGGTTAAGGCGACACAGACTGCTTCAGCCAGTCGGCGAACCGGATTGCGCCCAGAAGCTGAGGCTTATCTGCTGGAACCAGGGAGCGATCGTTGACCAGTTCGCCGAAATAGCGCGCCTGGGGATCTGTCGTCACCGGTCTTGGATCTTTCTTTGCGCTGAACCATCGTCTTGCGAGCTCGTCCATACCGATTTTTTCGGGTCCCGCCAATTCCACCGTGCCGTTGACAGGCGCATTTTGCGCAACTCTTGCGAGCGCGGCGGCAACGTCCTGCGCGGCGACCGGCTGCATGAGCGCAGACGGCAGGCGAACTGTTTTGCCATCGTAACCCGAGTCGGCGATGCTTCCGGCGAACTCGAAGAACTGCGTGGCCCGGAGGATGGTGTAAGGCACGGTCGAGTTCTTTAACAAAGTTTCCTGGGCGATCTTCGCGCGCATGTAACCGCTGTCGGGGCAGCGCTCGGCGCCGACGATCGACAGAATGACCTGATGCCGCACGCCGGCCGCCGTGTCGGCGCGGAGCAGGTTTCGCGTCGAGGTTTCGAAGAAGTTCAGCACCGCTGTGTCTTCGAAAGTGGGTGAGTTCGAAACATCGACGACGGTCTGGGCTCCTTGAAGAGCGCCGCTGAGACCTTCTCCGGTAAGTGTGTTGACGCCCGAGCGAGGCGAGGCGGCCAAGACCTCATGGCCGGCTTCGCCAAGCAGTTTCCCGAGTTTGGTCCCGATCAATCCGTTGCCGCCGATAATTACGATCTTCATAACCGACCTTTCTCTCGTCACCGGGAATTTGGACGAGTCTTCCGGAAATCTTGCAGCATCCTGTCGGCAGCACTGTAATTCCCCGGCTACTTCACGAGAGTCAGCACGGGAGCGCCTTTGTCCTTAACGAAAAAAACGACGAACTTGGCCGGCTTGGTTTTGCTTGCGTTCCGACCGACGAGATGAACGTCGTCGGGGCCTTCATAAAAGGTCTGCCCCGGCGTCAGGGTAACTTCTTTTCCACCCTTCAGCTGCATCACAATGGTGCCTTCCAGCACGTAAACAAACGCGTGAGCGTTGTGCCGGTGAATCGGGTCCGTGCTCCCGGGCGGATACTCCACGGTGATCATCAAACCTTCCTTCCCCGGAAACTCTTTCAGATCCTTGTTCATGAGCGACGTGACTTTGGCCGTGAGCTTGGGCTCCTGAGCCAGCGCGGAACCGGCTATGAGAAAGGGCAGAGCCAAAATCATAATTTTCTTCAGCATAATCGACCTCCCCGTTTTGTTTGAACACCTGCGATGTTCGTTGTGGTCTGCTTTGCTGCGGCTTGCGATCGTGAACGCGTCGTGAAGTCGTCGCGGCGCGCTCCCATGACTAAACTATGCGGAACTCCTCAATGTGCGCAAGTCCCTGCAGGTTATAAATTCGTTACAGCGCCGGGCTGGAGGGTACCGGGATTCTATGGGCGGCGTTCTTTATTAGCCCCGAGTTTGAAAATCTTTGAAAATAGACAACCAAGCGTAGAATGCTTGCGCCAGCGCGAACGTTGACGCGACAAAGCGACTATTTTTTCTCTCCTGGTAGAATGGCATCCCACGGGTGTTAACCTAAATCACAGAGGGGACATCCGCTATGGAAGACCGAAAATTTCCGGTTCCGGCTGGCATATTGTTCGGGCTCGGCCTCGGAGGTTTCTTTGACGGATCATTCTGCATCAAGTCCTCCAGTGGCATCATATGCTCACAAGTGACGGTTATCCGGCTGACAACATCCACAATCTCGAAGTGAACACCCTCTGGGACGGCTCTTTCATATGACCACGTACGTCTTCGTTCTGCTCGGTCTGATCATGCTGTGGAAGCGCGCGCATCGCACTCATGTCCAATGGTCGGGGTAACTGCTCACGGGTACTGTTCTCATGGGATTCGGCATCTTCAATTTGGTCGAAGGCATCATCGATCATCAGATTCTTGGACTGCACCACGTCAACGAAACCGTGCCGCATGAGCAGTGGCTTTATTGGGACATTGGATTCCTTGTCTGGGGCGCGGTCATGCTCGTCGTGGGCTGGTTCCTGCTCAAGAGCGGAGAAGAGGATACTGCGCCGGAGTTTAGACACCCACAGCGAGCTTTAGGCCGATAACGAACAGAAGTCCGGAGGAAGCATGTTTCAATCATACGAAACCGACCGGGTCAGGGCGAATACCGATGGTGCGATAAATCAGCGCATCGATCGCGAGATCGCGGAAAATATCGCCTATTACAAAGGCAAGGGCCAAGAGGAGATCCGTGCGCGCATTGAACAACTGGAACGCGAATGGGACATGGAACGTTTGCTTGAAACGAACGCGTCCGCGCTGGCTTTCACCGGACTATTGCTTGGAGTGACGCGCAACCGGAAATGGCTGCTGCTTCCTGCCGTCGTTTTGCCGTTTCTGTTCCAGCACGCCATCCAGGGCTGGTGTCCGCCTATCCCGATTTTGCGACGATGGGGCATCCGTACCCGTGAGGAAATAGATCGAGAGAAGTACGCCCTAAAAGCACTGCGAGGCGACTTCGAGCATATTGGTTCGGATCCGGAGAATGCGCATCAGGCCGCAAGGCTATGAGATCCGCAGAGACCTGCAACCGCCGCGATCGGTTGTGACGTAGCAGTTGGTTATGCGCCACGCGCGAAGAAAAGCGGACGTTTAGCTTCGATTTGACGCAGTTTTCGCATCGATTCGATCTACGTCAGCTGGGCAGCAGATCTTTCATTTTTTTCAATGCCTCCTGGTCGCACCAGTAGTTGGTGTGGCCACCGGGCCCGAGCGCGAAATTCTTTGGAAACGATCCTGTCGGATCGACGCCTTCCTCATTGATTTGTGTGCCGATCGGATCATCGACTCGGAATAGATTGATCCATCCGCGCGTTTGCATTTTCGGATCCTCGCTGGTGAACGTTTTATAGAGTCGGCCCCAACCGCTGGCCGGATCGCTGTTGAACGAGCCGTTCAGAAAAAGCGCCGGATAGCGCGCCGGGAAATAGTGTTGATAGAGATGGGTGAACGGAGAGCCCATGGTCACCAGAAAAAGATTCTTCACTTTTGTTTTTTCGATCAAGTCCGCCGCCCAATCGTACCAAAGAACGTCCAGCGCGATCACCGAACCCTGACTGTGCGAGACCACCGTCAGGTGAGAAACGGCGCCTTCGCTAAGCATTTCCTCGAGAACGCGTCGAAAGCGCGCCTCGATTTTCATCTGCCGAACCAGATCTTTGAGTTGCGGCTTTTTTTCGTTGCCCCAGGGCCAGGGGATCGGCAAGCGCGCCATGATGAAGTGACTGATGATATCCATCAGAATGTGAAGCGCGGAACCGACGCTGCTCAAGAGCAGCAAGCCGACGAGGGTCATCAGTGCCGCGACTCCGCCGGTGATCCACGCGGTGTAAGATTTAGCCACCTCGCTTGCCGCGATATCCATCACGGGACCGAACAAAATGCCCAGTAGGCTCGCGCCCAGCAGGCCGGCGAAGATAATCTTGCTGATGAGCAAGCGCGGAATCGTACGGGCGGTATCCAGGTCCGAATAATTTTTCGAATCTTTCGCATGCCGGCGAACCCATTGCCTGCATCGTATCCACGAAATCACCGCGCAGGCCACGACGATGGCAGCGAGCGCGAGGTTCAAAACAAGGGAAGGTTGCAGGTGGCCGAAAGGTCCTTCCAAGCTGACCCAATCCTCCATGGACAATTGTTGGAGAACCCAAATGGCAATGGCGGGAATGAGCACGACCCACAGTCCGATTTGCAAGATCAGCAGCCCGACGGCCGCTGTCAAGCCGGGAAGCAGCTCTTTTTTGCCGGCCCGGCACGCTTTCAGGTAAGACCAAAGCCAAGCAGCGATCGCCAGAAGCAAAAGCGTGAACAGCAGATGGAAACTCCAGCGCACCAGCACCAGGAGCGAAAAAAAATAGAAAGATAGAGCGTCCGGCGGCGCGCGAAACTCGACCGCATATTGAAGCAAGCGATCGGCCGCTCCCGGGAATACCGCGGCGTCCGGCGTGATGATCTTGTAGACTGCGAGGACGGCCAAGGCCAAACTGCCGGCGCACGACCAGGTGGTCAACAGTCTCCAGGGGTTGTCGCTGCGCTCGCCATGTTTGTAGACGGTGATCAGGGCAGCCGTGATCACGCCCAGCAAGCCGAGGAGCAGCAAAGCCCCGTGAATCTGATCGCCGCTTAAAGAGATCGAAGTCCAGCCCTGGATCTTCAGTGCGGCGTAATGAATTAGCAGCAGGATCAGAATCATTACATTCAAGGCGGCGATGGGTCCGCACAGAACCATCGAGGCGAGATAGGCAACAAAACGAAACCAGCGCGCCGAGCCGTCCGGCGGGGCCGCGGCGCGATCGACGACGAAGCGCAGTTGAAAAACAATCGTCACAAGACGCAGAAGAATGCTCAGCGTCTGGTTGTGGGTGCGCGAAATATCGGACCAAAACACTTCGGCAAAAACCGCCTTGCCGGGCGTGCCCGCGCGAGGGTTCTCGATACGGGTTCTGCGCCGATGCATCGGAAAACGGTCGCGCAGCGGAATCTCGGAATCGGACCTATGCTCGGCATGAGCGTGCGGCGGCAAAGTTTCCTGCGCCTTGTCGAGCATCAGGACTTCCGGCGGTCCGATTTCCTCGAGGTGGTTGCCGCTCAACGTTCGAAGTCCCGATAGGAAGCTCTCCAGCGTTTGACCGGGGCGCATAAAACCGACGCCGTGCACCACGAGCACAGCCCAAACCGGCTCGGGTGCCGTGTTTTCATTCTTAGCCATTGGGTGACGCTTACCTTCGATAGGATTTTTCTCGCGCGGATTTCTTTTGACCGAGACTGTGCAGTAATCGACTCGCAGTTCTTCGCGTCGGTCGCTGCCGCGCAGCCACTTCTTACTTTGTTTCGCGCGCGGATGTCCAATCGGTATCTGAGATCAATGACAAACAGGGTGGTTTTTGGAAAATTCCGGCACTACGCCGTCGCTGTCCGCGCCTGACAATGTCGTTTTGACGTTTCGAGAATTCTCGAAACGTGAAAGTTCCGCTGCGATTTTATCAAGAGGTGTTCGGGAAATCCGCTGTCTGCGCGCGAACGGCGAGCTCCTCGAATATGCGACCCGATTAAAGAGTGGAGCCTTGGATGAACTATTTCATCAGCCCCGCGGCGCGCAGATACTGGAGATCGACGAACCGCTCGGCGGCAGGCAGGGGCGGATGCAACTCGCCGGCTTCCGCCATGACTTGCAGCACTTGTCTTAAACCCTTCATGTCGATCTCCGCCTGCTTGGGCACGACGCCGCGCTCCGGCTCGAAATAGAGGGACAAGGTCTGCCGCGCGATCGCGTCGCTCGATCCCGTCGTGTCGACGGCCATTTTCACGACTTCGTCGCGGTTGGCCGGATCGCGCATGAAGCGAAACGCGGCGGCAAGGCCGCGTACATAGCGCACCACCGCGTCATTATTCTTCTCAGCCCAGGATTTTCTGACCGCGCTGACGATAAATTGAAAGTCGGGCATGGCGTCGGTGGAAACCCCCAGACGGCGGTAGCCCTGTGCCATCAGCAGCAGATCTTCGGGTTGGCCGAGGGGCACGGCGTCGCATTCCCCCTTGCGAAGGCATTCCGACCGCGCCGGCGTGCCTACCAGTTCTTTCACTTTGAACTCGGCTTCCTTGACCCCGTTCATGGCCATGAGCTTGCGGGTGGAAATGGAAATCGTATCGACGGCGAGTGAAAGCCCCACGGTTTTGCCCTTCAAGTCGGCAAACGATTTGATCTCCGGCTTGACGATCAAGCTGTAGATCGGCGTCGCCGTTTCGCCGGCGACGGCGACGCCGTCCGAACCTTTGAGCACGGACTGGATCAGATAGGGCGTGGCGGTGCGGGTGATGTCCACCTTGCCGTCGTTAAGCGCGACCATCATGTTGTCGGCACCGCCTTCGATCGGCAGGAGGTTGAGCTGGATGCCTTCGCGCTCGAACAAACCTTTGCGCTGGCCGATCACGAATTGGACCGCGGACACGGTCTTGATGGACGAAGGAATCTGGCCGTAGCGCAAGGTGACGCTTTGCGCGGAAAGAGACGAGGCGAGGAAAACAGAGCAGACAAAAATGCCGATTGCCGAGAACGCCTTGCTGGTCATGTTGGATTCTCCTCCCCGACGAGTTGGGCCGCACCAGGATTCCGCGGGTGAACATAGGGTCGTGGAGCAGCGCGCGTCAAGCGGTGGCTCAAAGGGAATGCGCTGGTGGATGTGATCGCCGGAAAAGGTCATTAGGAGCTGGAGAGCGCCAGCGGAGCGGTAGGGTTCCGGACCACACCACGATGTTACCCAGTAGTTGATTTGGAGACACGCTGGAGCATGCCTTTTTACCTGAATTAGACAATTTGCGGGGGATTGTGCGTTTGTATTGACACAGCGACTTCATTTATTTAATGTTTACAATGTAATTTATATATTTGAGGTATACATGAAATGCCAGCCGATCAAAGTCGCGGACGAGGTCTGGATCGCAACCGCTCTCCTTCATAGAGAGAATCCAAAACGTGAGGATTTCACGGTCGCTGAAATCGTCGAGCGGGCGCGGCGCGAAAACATCTCTGGGGAACTCAGGCCGGGTGTTCAGGTGCATGCTTATCTTCATTGCGTTGCCAATCGGCCGCCGAATCCTGGTTGCCATCGGATGCTTTACGCGACCGGCAAGAGTACTCGTCGTCTATTTCGCGAAACCGATGAATTTGATCCCAACCGCCGCCGGGGAAAATCTGTGCCCGAGAAGGAAGCTATTCCCGATAAGTATCGTCCACTGCTGGATTGGTACAACGAAAGTTTCGTTGGCCGGAGAAAAGGCTCCAAAGAGCTGGATCCGATCCTTGCGCTGCGCGGCCTGGGGAAAGAAATCTGGGTCGGGGAAAAGCCGGATGACTACGTCAAACGCGTGCGCGGAGGCTGGGAGTGAGCCGAATTTTTTGGGACACAAATCTGTTCATTTATCTGATCGAAGACTTTGGTGATTTGTCGGAACGCGTTGTTGGCTTACGCAAGCGCATGATTGAGCGCGGCGACGAGCTCTACACATCTGCTCTGACGCTAGGGGAGATCCTCATCAAGCCGTTCGAAGCGGGGAACGAGGCTTTGGCTCGTCGTTACGAGTCCGTGCTGCTGCGCGGGGCTGTGCTTGTTCCTTTCGATGTCGAACCGGCGCGAATTTATGCAACCATTCGGAAAGATCGTGCCATTCGACCGCCCGATGCGATTCAGCTCGCTTGCGCTTCGCACGCGCGCGTGGATCTATTTATTACCAATGATGAGCGCCTGAGCACGAAATCCATTCCGAATATCCACTTCGTGAGTTCTTTGCAGCGTGCGTTCTTGTGAAGCAGCGTACTTAAATCAGTTCTCGCCAAGCGGCCGCTCGCTGCTATCAACTTTCGGGTGCGCCACGATTCCGCCCGATAACCAATGGCGATCGACGCTTTTGAAGACACGCGAAAATACGTAATGGGTCGGTAAGTAGAACCCGATCACGTTCACTGCCATTAGCAGCAGCACCCAGAGCCAAGGCGCTACATAGGTCTGCGGCTGCTTGTCGTTGAGTCCATACACGTAGTTGAGGTTGACCGCCCACGTAGGATGATCCGCGGAGGGTGGCGGCGCCGGGGCGAAAAGATAGGAAACAAGCAAGATCACGATGGCGGCCGCCGTCTGCAAGCCAAGCCCGCTACGGTCGTAACCCAAACGCGCGAGCAACCATAGCAGCAGAAAGGGTAACCAACCATGGAATAAGGAGAGCCCGCGAAAGAAAAGCGGAATGCTCGAATCGAACATGTCGCTCGTCACACCGGTTATTTCCATGCCGGTAATCGCCCGGCACAGCAAATCCACCACCCACAGCAGCTGTGGCACCGTGATCGCGACCGCCTGCATACTGATGAGCAGTGGACTCTCGATCCAGATCGCCACGGCGGTAACCAATAACGCGACGTCGCAGAAGTAAAGAAAATTCCACGGGCTGTACGTCACCCAGTAGCTCGGCACCAGAACGGCGACGAACGCGAAGTAGGCCACCTTCACCCAGTATGGAATGCCGCCGTTGACTTCTGCTTTCATCATAAGCTGTTGCAAGAGGTGCAAACGCGGCGCTTACATTGCGGGAGCAGTGCGCCTCAAGCTCCGCCTAGAACGAACGGGCGCGTGAGCGGATGAGAGCGGGTGTGGACGGTCAAAATAGCGACGGCCAGACAGGACAAACTGCATCGGAGAATCTACTCCCACGTGCCGGCACGAGTGTCAGAACACAAATTATTGCAAAAAGATTTTTTGGAACTCCTTTTTCTTCGCCTCGAGGTCTTCTTTGGTGAAGCGGTGCATCTGAACGAATTTAATTTTGTCGGCGTCCGGGAGCGGCGGATAAATACCGCGCCGATTGACGAACTCGCCGATTTCCGCCTGAATTTTCATGCTCTCGTCATCGAGAAAGAAATCGATGAACGCTTTGGCGGCATTTGGCCGCGGCGCCTTGGCACCCATGTTGATGTAATGACCGTCGCCGAGCATGTTGTAGTCGCGCACGTAATCTAGGTGTGCCCCCTGTTTGTTATAGGTCAAGACGAAGCGCGGGAAGCTGATGGCAACGGCGGATTCGGCCGAGCTTACGCGCTCCGCGGCGGGTACGGTATTGTCCACGAAAATCGGTTTCGCCGCGGCGAGATCGTTGATAAATTTTTCCGCGCGCGCCTTCGGCATGATCTTGTCCAGACTCGCGAGCCACTGGGTGGTGGTCAAATGATTGACCGGATGCGGCATGGTGAGTTTGCCGCGAAATTCCGGTTTGACGATGTCTTCGAGCGTTTTGGGCGCTGCGCCTTTCATCTCATCTTTGTTGTAAATCACTCCGAACAAAATGTTTCTGTAGCGCGCGCCAAGAACCGGATCGATGGCGTCTTTGGCAAAGCCTTTGAGGGACGGCGAGTCGTACTTCGCCAGGGCGCCGTCGTTGGCCATGAGCTGCATATAATCGCCGGGGATACCCATGACATCCATGATCGGTTTTCCCGCGCGGTATTCACTGAGCGCGCGAGCCAGCACATCGGTGATTCCGGCGCGCCAATATTCGAGTTGGATCCCGGTTCGCTTTTCGAACGCGGCTTTGACCGCGTCCAACGTAAAGACCTCCATGGTGGTGTAAAAGACAACTTTGCCGCCTTCCTTCTTCGCGGCTTCGATGGTTTTGGCGTCTTGAGCGAAGGCAGGATAATGCGCCGAGAAGAATAGAACAGCGAACAACAGAGGCGAGAACTTACGCATAGCAGAAAATTCCTTTCTGGCTAAACGTTGGAGAGTTCGTGCGCTTCGTATCGCTCGGCCCTCAAGCCGCGCAATCAAGCTAAAGCGACAATCCGTAGAGCCGCGCCGGATTGCTCTCGAGGATCTTCAGCTTGGCCGAATCGCTGATATCTGTGCGCTCTTTCACTTTGCGCACAACGAAGGGCTCGCGGTCGCCGTGCGGCATGTCCGAGCCGAAAACCATATGGTCCTCGCCGACGAGATCGATGACCTGCGGCAACAGGACATCATCGGCCTCGGTGCTGAAAAAGAGATTGCCTTTGCGCACGTAATCCATCGGCGGCAAATCGTGCCGCGGCGCGGTCTGCGAGTGAAACGTGGACAGCTGATTGCGCGTGCGCCGGAAACGGTGGTCCATCCGCTCGAGCACGAAATGCACCCATTGGCAGCCCGCCTCTAGAAACGTTACGCGCAGATCAGGAAAGCGATCCAACACGCCGCCGCTGATCAGAGCGACCATCCCCATCATCACCGGGACCAGAAAAGCGATGACTCCCGACGGATAGATGTGGCTGTAGATATTATTCAATGCCGGACAGCTCCAACCGACATGAACGGCCAAGGGAAGGTTGGTCTCTGCGAGCGCTGCGAAAAACGGCAATAACGTCGGATGATCGAATGTCAAATCTCCCGCGGTGCCCAGCACCATCACCGCGCACGCTCCGAGGGATTTGGCTTCATGAACCTGCTGCGCCGCGGCGCCGACATCGTCGAGGTTGGCGATGGCGGCCCATTTGATGCGCTCGTTGCCGCCGAGGCGATCGCCCAACCAGCGGTTGTAGGAAGAGTAGAGAGCGCTGGCGAGCGCGGTATTTGAAGTCAACGGGTAAGCTAAAAACAAGCTAGGATAGACAACCTGAATGGCGATTTCTTCCTCATCCATGGAGTGCAGCCGCGCGCTGATGTCGGTCAACTCCATGCTCTCGATACGGTCGGGCTTCAAAGCCGTGTGGCGAGTCGGTTTGCCGTCGTAGCTCGCGGGCGTGCCTAAATTGTTGCAGCCTTTGCCGACCCGTCGCGGAAACATCTGTTCGTCGATCACCCAATACGCCAACCCATCGCGGCCGATGACCGTCGGACGCAGCGGCCGAAATGCCGGATCGAGATATTTATCGCTGAAAGTCGGCAAGCATTCTTCGACGTGGCCGTCGGCGTCAATGTACTTCATTGCTTTCCCTTCGCGTCGGCCTCAACGATGAGGCGAACGATTACAGATCAAAAGCTGAAAGTGAAAAGCCGCCCGCGTGGTTTCCATAACAGCTAGAAGAAATGCTGACAAGCACGAAATTTCAACCAGTCAAGGATCGGCGCTATCGTGAACGAAACAATCAGCCAATCACGTTGTGGCATCTTGCGACGCTCTGCATGCATCATCTCGTTTGCTGCTGTATCGTTGCTTTATCTGCTCTCGGCCGTCGGTGCCGAAGAGACATGGTGGTCGCCGCCTATAGCTCGATCAATAGTGGCGCCCGACCCTAATTTTCCCACTTGACCGAAACTTTGGGTATTTATAGCCTGCATCCGGTCCGGCGCCGCGGCGTGTGCTTGACTTGGTTTCGACGGCGGCTCCGTCATAGGAGCGCGGGCCATCGTGCTAACGAAGGAAATGCGCGTCATTCGAGTGATCGGCAACGACCCAGGGGAGGAAACATGAAAAAGATCGTTTGGCTTTCAACTCTGGTTATTTTGCTGGGAGGTTTCGCGGTCGCCGCCGGTGCGGCATCCGATCTGAAAACGGTAAAAATGGCGATCCCGAGAGGCGCCGTATTTGTTTTGAGCTATTATGGCGCGCGCGACGCCGGGATTTTTCGCAAGCACGGCATTGATGTCGAAGTCGACGCGCGGCCGTTTGCCGGTTTCATGGCAGCGCTGCCCAGCCGCCAGGTTATGGTCGGCACTTATGCCGGACTGAACGCCATCGAACAAATGAACGAAGGAAAAGATCTGATCGTGATCGGCGGCGGGTTGACCTCCATGCAAGACGTCTGGGTGAAGAAGGATTCGCCGCTCAAAAAGCTTTCCGATCTCAAAGGCAAAAAGTTCGGAGTCTGGTCCAGGGGCGCCGGCGCCACCAAGACGTTGGAGGCGCTGGCGATCGACGGCTTCAACCTCGACCTGAATAAAGACATGCAGACCATCGAGATTGCCGGTCCGGCGCTGATGGCGTTGCTCGATAAAGGCGAAGTGGACGCAATGTTCAATCTGAGCTCGCTCTCCATCGCCGCGGCTTCGCAGCCGGATAAATATCGCGCGCTGTTCAGTCCCGATGATTATTGGAAGGAAAAGACCGGCGCCCCGCTGGTCTGGTCGGCGCCGACGATCGCATGGAAGGATTGGATCGAGGAGGATCGCCAGCGCGCCAAGAGCGTCGTCGATGCGCTGCACGAGTCGTTTCAGTGGCTGCGCCAGAACTCCGACAAGGCTGTGGAGAAATACGGCAAGCTCGCGGGCGTGCAGACCGCGGCGGAAGGCGCGACGTACAAAAAGATGCTTCAGGCGGGCGGTATTTTCCTCGACAAATGGGATCCGAAAATCGTCGATGCGCAGTGGCAGTTTCTCGACGTGGCTAAAAAAGCAGGCATCATCAAAGCCGTGCCGGCAAAAAGCAAATACACCATGATTTTGCGCTAGGACTGCGCCGTGAAATTGTTCAGGCCCGAAGCCGTGCCGGGTTTCCTCTCCGCGATCGGTCTCCTGCTGGTATGGACCGGCGTGTCGCTGTTTTTTCTGCCGACGTTTCTTCCGTCACCGCTGGCGCTCCTGAATCAGGTGATCTCGATATTCAGCCATGCGGCGGCGTATCTGGTTATCGGCAAAACCCTCGAGCGCGTGCTGGCCGGGCTGGTTCTTTCCATGCTGCTCGGCTCGCTCATCGGCCTGGTCATGGGACTGCGCCGTTCGGTGGAAAGTTTCTTCGATGGCTGGATCATGGTGCTCCTGACGTTTCCGTCGATTTGCTGGGCCTTTCTCGCGGTGCTCTGGTTCGGCCTGTCCGATATCGCGCCGATCTTCACGATCGTGCTGATCGTGCTGCCCTACGTCGCCATGAACATCTGGGAAGGCGCCAAAGCAATCGATAAAGATCTCAGCGACATGGCGACGGTGTTTCGCGCGCCGCGATTCCTGTTTCTGCGTAAAGTTTTGATCCCGCAGCTGATGCCGTACATTTTTTCCTCGCTGCGCATCAGCTTTGCGTTGTCGTGGAAAATCGCGCTGGTGAGCGAAGCCTTCGGGGCCAGCCGAGGCGTCGGCAAAGAACTGATGTACTGGTTTCAAGGAACCCGCGCCGACATGATGCTTGCGTGGGGCGCGAGCTTCATGCTGCTGATGGTGGCCATTGACGCTCTCGTCCTGCGGCCCTGGGAAAATCGGGTTTTTTCGTGGCGGCCGGCGGCGGTTTGAGGGCGGTATGGCGTCACACGCGGTGGTGATCGACGGACTATGCAAAAAGTTTCCCACTCCCAGCGGGCAGGGCGAGTTCACCGTGATCGAGTCGTTGAGCCTGCAGATCGCCTGCGGCAGCTTCGCGAGCATCGTCGGCCCTTCGGGCTGCGGCAAAAGCACGTTGCTTAACATCATCGCCGGCATCGAGCCGCGCGACGCCGGCGAGGTGCGCGTGCAGTCTCAGGACGGCGCCCATTCCGGCGCGCGTATCGGCTACGTCTTTCAGAGCCCGCGCCTGCTCAACTGGCTCACGGTTGAAGACAACATCAAGTTTGCCCTCGAGGCGCAGAACATCGGCCGCTCCAGCTGGGACGAGCGGGTGGCGAAATATCTCCATATGGTCGGCCTGGCCGGCCAGGAGCGCAATTTTCCTCTCAAGCTTTCCGGCGGCATGCAGCAAAGAGTCGCGATCGCGCGCGCTCTGGCGATCGAGCCCGACATCCTGCTGATGGACGAGCCGTTCAGTCACCTGGACGAGATCACCGCGCGCAAGATGCGCGTCGATCTGATGCAGATTCTAGAGCATGCCCGGCCGACCATTCTCTTCGTGACCCATTCGCTGCGCGAGGCGGTGTTTCTGTCCGAAGAGGTTTACATGATGAGCGTCAAGCCGGCACGGATCTTCAAGCATCTGCGCGTGGATATCCCGCGTCCGCGCGAGCCCGAAGATCCGCGCCTGTTCGATCTGGAAAAAGGTCTGGTCAAGGAATTCTTCGCGGTGCTGGAACAGGACTTTCGATGAACCGGCAGACGGGGCTGCGCTGGCTGTCGGTGTTTTCCTTTGTCGCCGTCTGGTGGCTGGGGTCGCTCGTGAGCAAGCCGGATATCTTGCCGGGACCGCTTGCGATCGGCCAAACGATCCTGACCAACTTCACCATCCCCACGGGACCCGAAGACAAGAGCGCCGCGTTTCACGTGGCGATCACTCTGGCGCGCATCCTGTTCAGCTTCAGCGTGGCGATGACTCTGGGAATCGCGATCGGCCTGGCGATCGGGCTGCGGCGCAAGGTGGAATTGGCCTTTGGTTATTTGATTTCGCTCGCCCTCACCATTCCCACGCTGCTGGCGGTCTTTCTCTGCGTCATCTGGTTTGGCTTCAGCGAAGCCGGCGGCCTTTTTGCCGTGATCATGACGGTCACGCCTTTTGTCGCCGTGAACATGATCGCCGGCGCCAAGGCGCTGGACAAAGAACTGATCGACATGGCCCACGCCTTCAACGCGAGGCGCGGACTCTTGGTGCGCAAGGTGCTCGTCTGGCAGCTGATGCCGTATATCTTTTCCGCCTTTCGTTACGCTTTCGGCATGACCTGGAAGATCGTCGCGCTGGCCGAGTCCTTCGGCCTCAAGTACGGCATCGGCTACATGTTCACGTTCTGGTTCGAGCAGTTCAATATGGCGCAGGTCATGGCCTGGGTCATGCTGTTCGTCGCGATCATGTTGGTCATCGAGCACGGCGTGATCGCGCGCTTCGAAGCGAAGATCTTTGCCTGGCGTCCCGCCCACGCGGTTTGAGCGTAAGCGCCAGTTGATAAGCTGCTGGCGTTTTACGTAAATCGTAAAATCTGGTAAAGTTCCAACAGTGATCCGCAGCTTCAAGGACCGAAGAACGGAGGATTTTTTCGGTGGAGACAATGTAAGGCAGTTTTCAGGTTTCAAAAAGGCGGCGGAGCGCAAACTGATTATGCTGGATAGTGCGGTGAAGCTGGGCGATCTCGCCGCGAGTCCCGGAAATAGATTGGAAAAGTTATCGCGAGACAGAGCCGGGCAATACAGCATCCGGATCAACGACCAATGGCGAATATGTTTTACTTGGAAAGATGACGGTCCGCATGACGTTGAAATCGTGGACTATCATTAAAGGGGTAACAAAATGAAAAAGAATGGAATGCGACCGGTTCCACCGGGGGAAATTCTCAACGAGGAGTTTTTGAAACCGCTTGGTCTGACGGCAAATGCGCTCGCGAAGGCGATCAGGGTGCCGCCCAACCGGATCACGGCGATTTTGAAGGATGAAAGAGGCATCACGGGGGACACGGCCATCCGCCTGGGAACGTTCTTCAAAACGTCGGCGGAATTCTGGATGAATCTGCAAATGACCTACGATCTGCGTAACGCAGAGAAGGCGCTGCCGGCGAAAGTGAGAAAGAGCATCGAAGACAATCGAAACGTGCGGACCCAATACCGTACTACGTTACGATGAACATCAAGATTAAGGACCCCTAAATACCTCACCGCCCGAAGCGCCAGGTGACTGAGGCGGCGTTCCTGCTGCCATTCGCCTTCCTCGTAGACACCGCGGCGTTTTCCAAGTCCCTTCGATAGATCGAACACATTGCTTGCGGGTGACACTCATGTCGCGGTGCCGCCTTGGTAAGATCGACTCGACTATTTTTTCGGGACCAGAATGTCTTTCAGTTTCATGACTATCCCGGAGTCGAGCTGAAAGAGCTTACGAACGTTTGCTTCGATCTCGGCCCCCGTCACCGGGTTCAAGTCGAGATCGGCTTTTTTTAGCTCGGCCACGAACTCGGTATCCTTCAAGGTGTCCATGAAAGACTTGCGCAGCACATTCAAACGGTCTTTCGGCGTGCCCGGCGGCAGAGCATAGGCACGCAATATCGCCGACGTCGCATGGACGCCCGCATCGATCAACTGGCGCGCTTCGTTGGTCTTCGCATAATCAATGGCATTGGCCACGTTGGGAAGGTCGGCGGCCTTTTTCGCATTGACTTGCAGGACGACATTGACCGCGCCCGACTCGATTCCCTTCTTCCAAGTCGACCGGATCGACGACCAGGTCCAGCAACCCCCGTCGACCTCCCCGGCTTCGGCCGCAAGACGGATATTCGAGGTGCCCTTGTAACCTTCGATCAACTGGACTGGAAGTCCGAGTGCGGCCCGCAGAATTCTCGGAACGTCGGAATCGTTGGCGCCCGGAGCTTCGCCGCCAAGCTTTACCGGTTTTTTCGCGGCGATCCATTGGTCCATGTTGGTCACGCCGCTGGCGGTGGTGACGGCGCATGCGGTCTCGTCCGTAACCGGCGCGCCGAGCCATTCGAATTTGCGCCCGTCGAATTCAACGCTCTGATCGCCGAGAACCTGCTGCATGATGAGCGAGCCGATGAAATTGCCGATGGTCAGGCCATCGGGAGCGCTGGCTTTGTAGAGATAATTTGCCGCAAGACGGCTGCCCGCGCCCGCCATGTTGTCGACAATCAGCGCCGGATTGCCGGGTGTATGCTTGGGCATATGGCGCGCGAGGATTCTCGCATAACTATCGAATCCTCCACCGGCAGCAAACCCGACAACGACGCGGATGGTTTTACCCTTGTAAAAATCCTCTGACGAAGCCGCATGGGCTTGCTGCGAGACCACGGTCACGAACACAAAAGCGAGAATAGAGAGGACAACGGTCATGACTCCTCCTCGGGATGAAAGTTTGCTGGCGATGTTTATTCCAAAAGAAGGCGCTTGAAAAGAGCAATCCACGCGCGCGAGGGTAACTTCGATGCTCCTTAAATCGACAAATTCCCTCGCCCATTCCGATGGGAAAGGGTGAGGGTACTCTCCCAAGCTCATGAATCGACTCGCGGCAACCTTTTCACTTGGCTCAGAGCCAACGTTTGCGCCTTCTCACACGCCCGATTTGAGATAACCCTTTTCCAGATAGAACCGCCTGGCGCCCGGATGAAGCGGAACGTCAAACGGCGCTTCCAGATCGTTGGCGCACAGCTGCGTCATATCGAGCGGCTTGAAGTTGTCGGTCGGCATAATTGCTTTGCGCGCTTCGATCGCTTCGCAAAGAGCGTAGGCGGCATCATTCGGCATGGCCGTATTGACTACCATGGGCCAGCCGCTGAAATCCACCGTCGGCACGTCCGCGGGCAAGGTGGGAAAGCGCGACTTCGGCAGCACCGATGCGCGATAGCCGATGGCCGTCAATTTCTTGAGCGTGCTTCCCTCCACCGGCAGGTAGCGAAACCCGGCATCGAGAGCGGTCTGGCCCCAGCTTTTTATTCCTTCGTCGAACACGGCATTGATCGTTCCCTTCTCGAGCGCCTCGCGACGGTCCGGATGGCTCGGCCGCGTCACCGACTGAATTTTTCCGCCCCAGCGCCGCAAATCCGCAAAGGTAAATCCCGCGGCTTTCATGATCGCGCACACGGTGAACATCGTCGGACTGTACTTCACCCACTCTGGGGAAATGGTTCCGCTGGAGACGCGCAGCGGGATGCGCTCCTTTCGGATCTGCTCGAGGGACGTGATGCCGGTAGACTCGTGCACGGCGAATCCCATGACGTCGTAGGATGGAAATACCGCGATCGTCCTGATCGGCTGGCGCTTGGAGAAGAGCCCCTTGCCCCGATAGGCCATGGTGGCGGCGACCGAAGGATTGATCCAGCCCAGCGAGAGCTTGCCCCGGCTGACCGCCTGGAGCTCGCGAACTCCATCTCCCGCAAACGAAAAAGAAATCCCTTTCTCACGCGTCGCCGTAAGCGCCAAGGTGAGCGAGTAACCGACGCGCGATTCGGTTTGCATCGCCTGTTCGGCGGCGCGTTCGGTTTGATAGGAGAGCGAAGTGTCGTAGAGAGCGGCGGCCAACTCCAACAGTCCTCTCGTGCGTTGGATTTCCGCGCTGTAGCGGTGTTTTACCATGTTCATCTTACTCTCCTGTTCAAAAGTCCGGCGCGGAGTTTTCCGAGAGCTGGGGGCGAAGGGACAAAGTTTCTAGGGTTCGTAAATCAAAAGGTCCACCGGCTTTCCTCCAACCGGCATATCCGGACACGCGCTGAAGGCGACCAGCAGATCCATCTCTGCTCTGAGATCCACGTAACTGCCCGCTTTGGGCCGCACCGTGGTGTGATCCATGCGGCCGGTCGCGCCATCGATTTTCATGTGCTGATTGATATTGAACGGATTGGGAACGTCTTCCGGAATGATGCCGTACGGCGCCAAAGCCCGCGAAAGGTTTTCGTAGCAGCCATGATCGGGGATCTCTTCGTCCTTATAATCTCGGTTGTAATAGGCTCTCAACTTCCCCTCTTGTTTAGCGAGTTGAAAGCGATAGCCGCTGCACATGCCTTTCTGCAGATCGTGCGTGCCTTCGCGGTTGGTGTTCTCGATGATCGTCATCATGTGCTGATTGTTGCGACCCATCAGCTTATCGCCGGTCGTGAGAAAGATCTTCATGTTGTAGACTTTGGTGCGCGCCTGGTCGAAGCGCTCCTTGAGGTTGTTCAGTCTCATGCACACAAAATCCACCGTGGTGGTCGCGGTGATGCGAATCACCTGTCCCTGTTTTAGTTCTCCAGCCCAGCCGGTATTGTAAGGCACATGCGTCTCTTGCAGTTTTTTCATCCGCCCGTTTTCCTCCCTGCGTGAATGATTGGAAATTACCTCGAGCAGCGGTCCGCCGTTCCGAACCGACAGTATTCGATCGTTATCAGACCTGTCAAATTGAATGGGTAAGGAAGGGCCATGAAAAAGGGGAGCCGAACCTTTTCCTCGACCCAAGACTCCAGGTTCTGGAGTCAGTCTATGCGATGGATCCCGGTAACGCACACGCAATGCTGGCATGCGCACCGACAATTGTCAGGAACCAGTGTGAGGTTATCAGGGAAGGTTCAAGTCGTTTTCCG